>JACLAB010002937.1_pt1 | contig 114203 bp, 167 predicted proteins | sample 8027921 | NCBI WGS metagenome assembly JACLAB01 (sample SAMN15725117, study PRJNA655200) | protist metagenome | isolation source: fluorescence activated cell sorting (FACS) single amplified genomes of... | place: USA: West Boothbay Harbor, Gulf of Maine | collected 2000-07-19 | reverse complement strand
GTTAACACCACACACGTCGATGTCCTCCACCCTCGGTTTGGTTCCAAAAACGGTCGCCTCGTCGGCGTTTTCAAAGTTATCAAAGTCGAGTCGCGAGGTGGAATTTACTTTGCCACCGGCGAAGACTGGGAACTTGTTGCTGTTAGTTCCGTCGCCGCCCCGGCGTTCTAGGTACGCGTCACCGGACCACACCGCGTTGTACTGCGCGGCGCGTGCGACCCGGTCGATGCGAACGCGTTGGCCCGGTGTGAATGTTCCCGGGCGCACCGGCATCGACGACTTGATCACCGATGTTTTATTTTTAGTTTTGTCGCTCGAGCCCGGGGTGGCTGCGGATGATGATGTCCTCGTGGTGTGGGGCGTGACGGGCTGGACGCTTCGCTTGGCGCACCAGCCGATGATATCCTCGTGGGTGTCCGCGTTTGGTGCGTGAGCACGGCGGTGACGCGTCGCGGATGACGGCGTCTTCATCTTGGGATGAGACTTGGACGATGATGATGCCTTCGGTTCCGTCGTCGGTGAGCATTTGGTTGGGATGGCGAGCACAGCTGTGCGGTGGCCGGACGACGCCGGGCGCACTCGGGTGCCGTTGGGTGTCGCACGCGCGGCGCGTTTGGACGCCACGGATGAAGGCGACGGCGTCATCGCACCGGGATCTTCATCGTCTGCACTAACACGCGTCTCTGCCGATGAAGAGATCTCGGAACCGCCCGGCGTTCGCGCGGCGAGAGCCTTGGACGAGTACCGTCGCAGTGATGCATTGTTCCGTTTGTGGTTCGGGGAAGACGGCGCGTCGCCGTGTTGTCGCACATGTACGGCTGTGTCGTGCACAGCTGTGTCGGCACCCCCCACGGCACCCCCGTCGGAGTTCATCATCGACCCGGACGAAGACGTCGATGTCAAGTTGTGTCCAATGCCCACCTGGTGGTCGAGGGAGGTGAGGAAGGATGCGATGACGTCGTCGCTGACGTCGTCGTGGCCGAGCGCGGCGAGCTGCTCGCGCACGGCGTCGACGGTGATGCCCGCCAGGTGGCCGCTCATCGATGGATACGAGCGGCGCGCGCGCGGGAGAGTGCGTATTCACACGCTCCGGCCGAGAGAAATAACGAAAGGTGCTCGCTGCGTAACGGTCCATTTTTGCAACATCGTATGAATATCAGTCAGGTGGAATTATCTGGCGAGTCGACCAACGAGAGCCAGGAGTTCGATATCCACGGAGGATCCCGACGCGCACTGAGCACTCCTTCTTCGCGCGCGCCCGCCGACGATGCGGTCCCTCGCCGCGGTCATCCCGACGCGAGTACCACCATCATGCACTAAGCAGCAGCAGCTCGCGTCGACGCGTCACCGCCGCGTCACCGCACGATGCGTCTCGAGCGACGACGAGGACCGCCGGCGACGCTCCGTCGCAACCACGTCGTCACGCGCGATCGCCACAACCTCCATCCTCTCAACGAGCCCCGCGGCCGCGTCCTCGATCGATGACATCGCGGCCGCGTCGCTTTCCCTTCAGGGCGGCGGCATCGAGGCTGGCGATGCCGCCATCGTCGCGGCCGCCGCCGCCGCGGGCGTCGCCCTCATCGCCGGAGTCGCCAACGCAATCTCACGATCAGTTTCGTCCAATGGAAACGCGAGTCGGAAAGCCACGTCCATTCCAAACGCGACACCCAACCTCCGAACCAAGGGCGCATCCGACGACTCACGCCGCCGCAACTACCTCATCGCACCGCCGCCACTCTTCCCACTGGTCCCAGCGTTCGCCAGACAGACGTACAGGTACGACAAGCACCCTGACGCAAATAACCAATTACCTAAACACAAACGCTAACCACAAATACCGCAACGCTAACCACCCAAACCTCCCCCCCAATACACACAGGTACGAAGTGGACCCAGGCCGCGTCTGGTTCTTCGAACAGAAACAAGGAATCGGCCTAGGCCTCAACGTCTCCGTCAACGTACGCATGACGGTGATCAAACTGCGAAGCGGAGGCCTATGGGTCCATGCGCCAATCGCACCCACCGACGAATGCATAGCGCTGCTAAACGAACTCGACGCCCCGGTGGAACACATCGTGTTACCGACGACGCTGTTCGAGCACAAGATATTCGTCGGGCCGTTCCAAAGGCGATTTCCAGACGCCACCGTGTTCATCGCGCCCGATCAGGTGAGAGTTTACTTCAATTAGTGCTATCGTACGTGTGGGCAATTAGACGACTGACGGCGTGTTTTGTTTATTACAGTGGTCCTGGCCGGTGAACTTACCGCCCACGTTTTTCGGGATATTCAAAGACGGAACCCTCGGTGTGGACACGCCGGAATGGGCGGATGAGTTCGAGTACGAGTTATTAACGCCGCCCGCGTTGGGGGTGGCGTCCTACGTGGCTTTCAGCGAGTGCGCTTTTTTCCACAAGGACACAAAATCGTGAGTTTTATTTTCTTTTATTCTCGGGCAATATGTACGGGCAATGTGAGTGACGTCACGTGTGTTTTATTCACAGGCTCCTGGTCACAGACGCGGTGGTGTACGTGTCGGAGAACATCCCGGACTCGATCCCGGACCGGGACCTATTGGAGAGCGGCGACGACAACAGCTTCACCATCGGCGCTTTGAAACTGTTAAATTTATTCGACATTCGAGAAAAAGCGAAGAACAGAACCCGAACCTCAACCGACATGGACCTTAACGAGCGTTTGAGGCTCGGGTGGCAGCGGAACGCGCTGCAGGCGCTCTATTTCGGCCCGTCGAACCTACTGGACCCGGAACGCTCGTGGGGTGAAATAACCAATCGCATGATCGTCGCGCCGGTGGTGTCCACGTTGGTGTACGAAAACGTTCCAATTGAGGTTAAGGATTGGGCGCGGCGCGTGGGCCGGTGGAACTTCACGCGCGTGATTCCGTGCCACTTCGACGCGCCAATCAGCGCGGGGCCGCGGGAGTGGAACGCCGCGTTCGGCTTCCTTCCCTCCAGCCGGCCTGTTGATGACGGAGATGTAAATGGAAATAGAAATACTAAAGGGTATTACCCCGACGAGGATATGGTGCTGCTGAGGGGCGTCGGGGACTTTTTGCTAAACACCGGAATCATCTTCACGGACGAGACGAGGCCGAAAGTATCGGGGATCACCGGCGCCGGACGACCGGGCGGACGAAAGTGAGTATCGTGCACGTGACAACTAGCGCCGAGTGTTTTAAAAGAAACAATAATCGGTCCCTCGCGGCGTAAAATTAAGAGTCTTTAGGGGACGGTTCCTAAATGGAGGTTGGAACAAAATGGACGGTACCCAAATGGAACAAAAAAGGACCACAAGTCAGCTCCTTTTTCCCAAATGGAACAAGTCAGCTCCTGCCTCTATCAGGGCTCGCGTGACCTCCAGGTGTCCATATCCAGCGCAAATGTGAAGAGGGGTCCAGCCATTCTGGGGCCCCTTTGCATTCACGTCAGCTCCCATACAATTTTCTAAATCTCATATGTAGCACAGCTACACGAAAACAAAGTGAAGATACTTGTAGACTATGTTCAGGTATCCGGCTCCGCCGTCGCCGGCCTGGACGTCGTGTCGTGATCCAGCAGTAGGTCGGCCCACGCGGAGAACACGCTTTTCCCGAGTGGGAACGACTTGCCCCCCCCCGAGAACATCATCCCGCTCCGTCTTCGTCTGTGCTGCGCGTACTTCACGATGACGAACGTGAGCAGAGGGAAACACGGAGCCGCAATCGCGCCCATCGTGAAATGCGGACACCCCGCTCGCTCGTCGAGGTCCATTCCGTATCCTACAGCCAGGAGCATGATGGACACGTGCGCCATCGGATGGGGACTCGAGTAGAGTATTTGGTTGCTCTTCAGGTGTTCGACGAGGAAGTCATCCGGCACGCCGTCCATGTCGGTCGCGAGGATGACGGTGAGCACGATGACTAGGAAAAATCCACCCATTGCGCACCACTCTATGATGTGTATGGCTACCACCGCGGATTCGCCGTGGCACTTTGGATCCAACGGAGGAGACACGTAGATGGCGTCGGCTAAAGCGCACAGGAAGGCGCTGAGCAGGCCCATGTTGACCAGCGAGTTCGCCAACGTCGTGCGAAGCTGTTGCACGGAGGCATCCTCCCTCTCCCCTCTCGATCGGATCCTGAATGACGCTCGCGGCCCGACGCTGGGGTTTCGTATCCTCCCGCTGTCGTTCTCGTCCTCCTCCCAGGGTAGCGGTGTGTTTCTGAGCGTCTTAACGCCCTTGGCCGCCGACGTATTCTGCATCGCGAGCATGTCGAGTCACGAGCGACGCGTGGTGCGTGTCTGAACAAAATGACGTTGAAAATTATAGATATGTCCCCATGATCCTTTCAAACTCTCTCATGGAATACATGTTACGAAGGTACAAGTAAACACCTACGAAAGTACCAAATAAAATTGGAACTGAAAGACGACTTATTAAAGAAATATTTTCTTTAATCATAAAAAACCTTCTACTCTTAATAGTTACCTTCGTACCTTCGAAGGTAATAACTCTTACGCCGCCGCCAGACCGTCTATGAACCAGTTGAGGTGCGCCCGTAACTGCCTCGCCGCCGGGTATTTCATATCCCTCGGCACACCGACCCTGTCGCGCAGGTACGCAAGTGACGCCGCAGTCTCTTTACCAGCGTACGTACCTGTAATACACAAACGTGTCAGTCCAATTGCCCGTACGTGCTACGAATGAAGGTACGAATGAAGATTAAAATAAACGCACCGTTCCAGTCGCACACGCGGGTGACCGATTGCCCAGGTTCGCCTCCTGTAAGAAGGTAAACACGATCGACATCAGTCTAATAATAATCGCCGATGCCGATGCAATGCGTAAATAAAAGTATGAAAAGAATCGCACCGTTTTCGCTGAGCAACTCTGCGCACACTCTTCGAAGCGCCGCGTCGACCGCCGGTACGTACTCATCGTCGGGCCGCGCGGTCGGGTCGGACAGCGGCGCGGAGACTGGTTTGTCGCCCCGGCGCCCGCACCCTCGCGCGGCGAACCGGGCCACAGCGGCGTGGTTGGAAACCAGCACGGACGCTGGATACGTACGGGTATATTGTGAGACGTCGGTTAGCGTTTAGCGTTTGGGTTGCATTTGGGTATTTGAGTACGGCGCGGGTATGGATGGATAGTGATGAACACTACTCACCGGCTTCGAGTCGATCCAGGTGCGCGTTTTCGACGTCGCCCCACCACGGCTCCACGTTGGACTCGTCCTTCAGCGGTTTCAGCGGCAGCCTGTGATGAACAAAACAATACGTCAGGTCACTCTAATTGCCTATACGTGGTTAAAAGAAACTTACCTCCAGGAAGACGCGTCGGTTCCGTCAATCTCCGCGGTGTAAGTGACTTGTTCGTCGTCGCCGTTGAACTCGCACCCGCCCAGCTGCGGCGGCAAGTCGTGGCAGTGGGTGTAATAGTCCTGAACACAAACAAAACACGCCGTCAGTCCAATTGCCCATGTAGTCTAGCTACAAATAAAGAATTAGATGAACTTACCGATTTTATGTTGGCGTAGGTGTCTGTTCGTTGGGCCATGGCTCGATACCAGTTGTCGATGTTCGGCCACCGTCCGCCGTTACCTTCCATTCTGAAGCCTTTGTAGTACGCCAGGGATGCCGCCATACGTTCCAGGAACGGGGTAAACGTAATGTCAATTAACGTCAACTCCTCCCCGCAAAAGTAAGGGCCCGTCGCGTCAAACGCTAATTCAGTTTCAACGACGTCCAAGACCTCTTCGAACCCAGAGCGCATCTGCCCGTCCATCCACCCGCTGGTCAGCCACTGCATCCAGCGGCTGAAAAGGGAGCGTTCGAGACGGTTCAGGTCATCCTGCCGTTTTCGTAACGGCGTGCCGGCGGGCGCCAGCAGCGGGGTGTGGTCTGGAAACTCCGACTCCAGCGTAGACGCAATCACGGCGCTCTGTGAATAAAACACGATTTCAGTCAACTAATTGCTCATATACGAGAGAATAAAAATAGAAATAGAAATAGAAATAAAAATAGAAATAAAAATAAAAATAAACGCACCTCCGTCATCAATTTTCCGTCGATCTCCAGCACTGGGAGCATCCCCGAGGGTACTTTGGCCGTGAACGACGCTTTCTTGTCTCCGTAGCACCGCATGTTGATCTTATCGATCGTATACGGGATTCGTTTCTCCTCGAGTTGCATCCAGATCTTCTCGCAGTACGGGCACCACGCGGCGTGATCGCGGTCTGTGAGGGTGTTAACGTCAGTCTAATTGCCAATACGATACGAAGGTAATTAGAAGGTAATTAAAATAAACTCACAGAAATGGACGCGTATCGGGTCATCTTCCGAGGTGCCGAAGCGGCGGGTCAGCGCGTGTGGGTTCGCCGGGCCGTTCTCGAGGTCTGCGACGAGCGGGATGCCGTGCGTCGTCTTGAGCTCGTGCACGATGGCTTGAAGCTCGTCCCACGACGGCGCGTGATCGTCGAAGGAGACGCCGTCTAATGGATTGGGCGACGACGTGTTAGCTTCGTCGTTCTTCAACGCGCGCAGCTTGCGAAGGCTGGTCATCATGGCGTCGAACCCGCCGGCGTTGGACCGGACGGACGATCGTGGATGAGACGCGCGGTCACGATGCGCGGGTGACGGTCGATGGACGACCGCGTGGTGTAAGGCGAAGGCCGGCGCGCTCATCGATGCGCGGCGTGAAGTGGCGACATCTTGTAAAAATAAAAAGCGTGGTCACCTGCTCGTGCCTTATCCTGCCAAGTGAGTCAGCCCTACACTTCATTTCATTTTACCACAGCTGTGTGGCGCCGGTGACACGCCGCCGCGCTCACGTGGTCGACCCGTGACGACATGCCGCTCGCCGCCGCGCTCACCGCCAGCGCGTTCCGCCCCGCCATCGCGCCCGCGCTCAAGCCCCCCAAGATGCGCGCGTCATCCAAGGCTGCCCGCGTCTCATCATCCAGGAATCATCATAAACCGCTCGAGGTGAAGGCGCTGCGCAACTTTGATTACCCGGAGGCCATCTTGTTCGACTGCGACGGGGTTTTATGCGAGACGGAACGCGACGGCCACCGCGTGACGTTCAACATGACCTTTCAAGAGAAAGGTCTGGAAGGTCACGAGTGGGACGTGGACCTGTACGGTGAGCTCTTGAAGATCGGCGGCGGGAAGGAACGAATGACGCACTACTTCAACACCGTGAAAGACCGAGAGCCTTTTCTCTCCAAATGGCCGGAAGATACCGAGGAACGCCGCGCGTGGATCAAGTCACTGCACCTACGCAAGACGGACCTGTTCCTGGACATCGTGCAGGCGGGGAAGCTGCCGCTGCGGCCGGGCGTGGCGCGGCTCGTCAAAGAGGCACTCGACGCCGGAGCAAAAGTCGCGGTGAGTATCATCTTTTATTTTATTTTCGTATGCGTATGGGCAATTCAAATGATGAAGTCGTGTTTTTTTAATCTTGTCAACAGGTGTGCTCCACGTCGAATGAAAAAGCGGTCAAGGGAATCGTGAGAACGATGCTGCCGGAGTTCGCCGATCGCATCCCGGTCTTCGCGGGAGACGTCGTGGCGAAAAAGAAACCCGCGCCGGACGTGTACAACCTCGCGGCGACCACCCTAGGGGTCAATCCCGCGCGTTGCGTCGTCATCGAAGACACGCGCATCGGTGAGTACATTTCTATTTGTATTTCTATTTTTAACTCTTACTTCCATGTGGGCAATTGTATGTACTGACGTCGTGTTTTGTGTACAGGGTTGTTGGCGGGAAAAGCGGCGGGCATGCGCGTGTGCGTGACGAAGAGTATCTATTCAGAAAATGAGGATTTCGACGGCGCGGATGCGGTGTTTGACTGCATCGGCGACGACGGCGACGAGCGGTTCGGCTTCGAGGACCTCACCACGCCCGGCTCCTTCTGGCAGGGCGACTCCACGGACTGATTGAATCGAATCACTATTGAATCACTGTTGAACCGATGACTCTTACATCGTGTAATGTAATGGCAAATGAAACTCTAATGGCAAATACGTTTACTGTCGTGACCGTGAATCCAGGCTGAACCCGCCGTTGCCGGTTGACGAAAACGGGAATTGGTACAGGGAAGACGGCGACGGCGTCACCGGAGTGCACCCGATGTTGAGGGGGGATCCGCGGGTTGATTCGTCGGCTATGGGCAATCGGACTGACCTCGACGGGCTCACCGACGCGGAGCGGGCCATCTTAGCGGACATCGACCCGGCGTGACCGCCTCGCCTGTCCTGTAACCTGTAGCCGAACGGATACGAATAGCCAAATACCAAACCAAATACCAATTACAACCCCGAACCGGGTCACTAACGAGTCACGCCGCACGCACTAAGGGTACACCACCGGTAACGCCGGGTGCCTCGCCACCTCTCCAGCCTTGACGTCCGCGAGCCAGTCCCCATACGACCACTCGTCCTCTTCGTGCTGTACACAAAACCGGTGACGTCAGTCTAGTCGCCCATACGAGAGTTAAAATAAATAAACTTACCGGCACCTGCCTTAAGTGTCCTTCCTCGCCAGTTAATCGCCTCGCGCCGTCGAGGAAGTAGCACACGCTCAGCGCGTGCCTCGGCGGGCAATCGTCCGGCTGCGGCGGGGACCTGGATATGTATGGATACGCGGGGATGATCGGTCAGTAATTGGATGGTAATTGGGTATTTGAGCGTGGGTCGTGTACGAGTTGTCACTCACCAGTGCAGACACCACCCCGCGTGCGCGGTGAGATCCCCGAGGTTCAGAGGCGCGTACGACTCGATGTCGTACCCTCGGCTCTCCAGGTCCTCCATACCTGCGCGTCGGTCAGTGATTGGTCAGTACGAAGGTACCTATTTGGTTGGTATTTGGGTATTTGAGTATTACCTTCCAGGGTGTGCCAGTAAGGCAACGAGAAATCCCTGTGCGAACCGGACGCGAAAACCAAAGCCGCGTCGTCCTCTTCCAAAGGTCTCAGCGGCAGCCACAGGGTTATGAACCGGTTAGTGTCCAGCGGAACCTGTACGGGTCAGGGTGGGTACGCACAAACGGTCAGCGCGCGGGTTGAATTAGGTAAATAGGTACCGGTAAAGGTAATCGTGGGGTGGCGTCTCGGGTGTCGACGCGTACGACGTACCATGTTCGCGTCGCTGTGCCAGTTCGTCTCCCCGAACCCCGGCGGTTTGACGAACACGCACGATTGGTACAGGCGCACGCGGTCGCCTTCTTCCTCGTCCGCGCCTAAAAGCTCAGCAGCGATGCGGGCCAGTCGCCTGCGTAATTGGGGTTGGCGATTGGTTAATTGGTATTCACGTAATGAGGGAGACTGTTTACTGGGGGGGGGTGTCTCACCTGCTCAGTATGTACTTTGCGCACTCCGCCACGCCTTCCGAAGTGGCACCCGTTCCCTGCACACAACACACGACGTCAATCTAATTAGCCTAATAGCACCTATATACCAGAATTAAAAGGAATAAACGCACCTCTCCGTCGCCGGCTCCGTCTCTGTGTATGTTAAACGTCTGTAGAAACCCAACTTCTTCCTCGGAGTATTGCGCGATGGCGTCCATGGCCTGGGACTCTGTCGTGATCGCGTCCAGGTCCACGGCGCCTGGTGGGCATAGCACGGATACCCTGTGCTTATACGCCAGCAACGTCCGGTGTTTGGTTTCCTGTGAACAAATAAAACACGACGTCAGTTTAATTGCCCGTACGGGAATAATAAAAATAAAACTCACCTTGACGAGCTCGATGGACATGTTCCTGGCTTCGTCGTCGGTCAGGACGTCGCGGATGCAGACGTGCCCTTTGCGTTCGTACGCCAGGCGGTCGTCGACGGTGGTGGCGGCGGGTGGAACGTGCGGGGCGTCCATGGCGAAGACGTCGGTGCCCTTGGAGCTATCGTCGAAGACGAGGGCGTCGAATTTGCCCTCGCGGATGGTTCGGTTCACCGGAGGGTCGATCGCGACTTGCTGTCGTTGTTGTTGTTGCTTCTGTTGTTGGGATGCCGAGCCCGAGGACGCTTTGTTCGATGACCCAGCCGCTTTACCCGAACCCTTACCCTTCGTCGCAGCCTTGGAGTTGGCACCTGTCGATGACGAAGAAGATCTTTTCGTCTTATTCCCTTTGCCGCGGGCTCCCGATGAGCTGCCGCCCTTACCGCCGCCCTTACCGCCGGCGCCGGTTCCCGCCGCCGCGCGTGCGCTCACCACCGACGCGCAGACGCGCATGCTGTATCCTCCCATCGTCCGTCCCCGTGCGTCGCGCGCGTGTGTGTCGATACCGACGTCGCGCGCCAACCTATCTAACCCTCACAGTCTTCTCTCACCTTCAAAATGCACGGCAGATGAGACCCGCCACAACTTCGCGCGGGAGAGGGTCGCCCCGTCAGCTTTTTATTTATCCACCCCCGTGCAAGTGTTATTTCACACAGACTTCCCCGCGCGTCAGCAGCCCGCGGGTGGCACGAAGTCACGGAAGATGTCCGTCGCGATCGCGCCGATGGCGTCGCGCGCGCGTCTCGACCACCACGTCATCTCACGAGCACACAGGACCGCGCGCGTGCGGTCGCATTATTTGTCACCTCCGAGTCCAGTAATCCCCCGAGGTGCCCTTCCGGCCGCGAAAGGTCCGCGGAAAGGCCGGCGCTTCCCCGCGCCGCCGATGCCCGCGACGCGCCGCGCCGCGGACCCCAGCGCCGACGCGTGCGTATGGACCGATACCGAGGAAACGTGCGCGGTTAAATCCAAAGCCCTGAACACCGAGCAGTGCGGCGTCCCGGACGACGCCGGCCTCAATTGGAACCTCCTGTCAGAGTCGCAGTGCGGTGAGACTTACTTTATTATTTCCCTATTTCCTTATTTCTATTTTTATTTACGCACGCGCAATTAGTATGACTGACGCGTCGTGTTTTGTTCAACTACTCTTTATCAGACCTGACCACAATCGTCAAGTTTCGGAGAAATCACGAGTGGCGTGAATATCAGAGCTCGCGGCGGTGGTTTCAACAACTCACGACGATCAACGGGAGCGTGGTGGCGAGGCGGGTGACGTTCCCTGCGTTGGTCATCACCGCGTGGGCCGTGGCGGTGCGTGATTCACTCTAATTGCCCGTACGCAGTCGACCAGATTTCATCATCCTCAAACATTGATGCATTGATTTCACTTCGCCGCCAAAACAAAAGATAAATGGAGAAAGATCCAACCACCGACCCTCACACGTGATCACCACTCACAACCCCTAATTCCTAATTCACCAATTTACGCAGGTGTCCATCGCGGCCAACACGGTCACAGCGCCGTGGCTGTGGAACTCGGTGTCATCCGCGTCGCAGGTGATTTTATTTTAATTTCCGTACAGGCAATTAGACTGACGTCGTGTTTTGTGTACAGTTCGTCGGCGTCGTCGGCGGAGCCGTCAGTTTACTCTTAGTCTTCAGAACGAACGCCGCGTTTGGCCGCTTTTGCGCGGCGGCTGATTCCTTCGCTGAGGTGTTGAGCGGTGAGTTTCTTTTTTTTTAGTTGCGTATGGGCAATTAGATTACTGACGTCGTGTTTTGTGTACTCAGCCACGCGTAACTTATCGCGCAAGATGGCGGTGTGGGCACCGGTGAGTCACCGCGTGGAGAACGCGAGGCTGTGCGCGGCGATCCCGTGGGCGGTGAAGCACCGCGGCCAGGTACGAACGCCTCATTAATTGCCGTTAACAACGCCCAATTACGTATTTGCCGACGCTCACGTATGTATGTATGACTATACAGGGTATCCACGGCACCGAGGACGCGTCGGAGGAGCTCGAGTCGGTGCTGACCCCCGCGCAGCTCAAGAGGCTGGACCTCGCGGGTAACGTCCCGGCGCAGTTGATGACGGAGATCACCCGCGGACTAGACAGAATGAACGAGCACAAGGTGAGTTTATTTTAAGAGTTCTTGTATGGGCAATTCAAATGACGTTGTGTTTTTTAATCACCACAAAGGTTGAGCTCATCTACCAGCTCCTCATGGACAACGACTTGACGGCGCTGCACAACTACGCGGCCAAGACCGACCGACTGGCGCAGACGCCCACCCCGGTTAGTTACACTCGACACATATCGCGCTCGTTGATGCTGTGGCTGTTGACGATGCCGGTGTGCTCCGTGGGCGCGGGGTGCCCTTGGTGGATCACGGGACTTGGCACGGCGCTGGTGTCGTGGTTGCTGCTCGGTATCGACGACCTCGGAATGCAACTGGAGCAGCCGTACACGGTGATGGCGCTGAAGCAGTTTTGCGAAGACGTACAGGTGAGCAGTAGTATCCAACACGTACTCAAATACCCAAATACCAACCAAATACAACCCGATACTGACCAATCACCCCACCAAACGCAGGACGAAGTTGTGCCGGAGACTGGGGACTCCGATTGGACCCCACGGATCGGAGCGCCCAGGGAGGACGTCGTCGCGTCGGCGTTTCTAAACTCGGAGCTCACGTCCACATTCAGCGACATGGCGCTGGTGAACATGTGAGTAGTACATAGAGGCGGGCGAGAGAGAGAGCGATGAGAGTACTTGTAAAGAGAGCGGATGCGGCGATTAGGGAAGATGAACGAGTCGAGTTTTGTCGTTTAAATATGTTAAACGATGTACCTTTGTACCTAAGAGTAATTGCCCTTTGCTGTCTTACTTTGAACAAGAAAGCTAAACTGTCTCCACGACTGGGGAGAAGAACGAGTGCGCGTCGACGCTCTCTGCGTACGTAAACACCCTTCGGGGCGGAACAGGAATCGAACCCGCGACTGGACCCATCGACTCAACGGACTTACCGACTAGACCGTCTTCCTCGCACGCCGCGCGAATCACGTCCATCACCCGGTCCATGCTCCTGTGAGAGTTACACAAAACACGACGTCATCAGTCTAATCGCCAATAAAATAAAAATGAAAAGAAAAGAAACTCACCAGTGACTTCCGGGCTTCTTCGTCCGCGCCTGCGCCTCGTCGATGCGTGCGCTGTACGCCTCCAACACGCGCTCGATCGCCGCCGCGCTTTGGGCCATCGACCGATCAGTTTCAGTTTCAGTTTCGTTCGAATTCGAAACTAAGTCGTTCGCTTTGAAAACATCATCCGCTTTGAACGACGGTTTGAAAACTTCGTCTCTTCGCTGCAGCGCCGCGTACACCAACTCGGGGTTGACCCTATGCCGCCCAGTCAACGCGGTCGATATCGCGGACAGGGATAGAGCGGCGAGGTCGCGAACCGCGCTCGCGTCCGCCGCGGGTTCGATTCCCGTATTCGCCGAATAGCTATCCCTAGCGTCTTTATTCCCCGGTTTTAATCGCAGTTTCCGGTATCGGCGCGATAAGAGGTCGAAGCACCCTGTGAACAAAACACGACGTCTCAGTCCAATTGCCCATGCAAACAACATTAAAATAAACTCACCGATGAGCCGCTGCGAAGCCGCCGAGCTGACGTTGGCCAATTCACCCGCGGTATTTGCCAAACACACCAGCGCGCAATTACACACGAACGACTTCGTATTCCCCGTAAGTCGCTGCATCTCACCCTTCACCACGCGGCACAGCACCTGTACACAGGTAACACGGCGTATTAGTCTAATCTAATTGCCAAACACTTATTATACGAAGGTACAAAAATAAAAATATACTCACCAGCACGAACAGTGACCCGAGGGTAGTGCCCTTCAGACCGGGCATCGGCTTTCGACCGGTGCCGTCTCTGAACCAATCCACCGCGCTCGAGGACGCGATGACGTACCCGTGAATGTTTGTGTTCACCGCCGAGTCCTGCGATAGCATCAACAGCGTTGTCATTGTTATTTGAATGTCATTGTTAACCACGTTGGTTTTGTCATTGATTTCTGTACACAAAACACGACGTCACTCTAATTGCCCATGCGATACTAAAAAAGAAACTTACCTTTGTCGGCGCCGTCGTTGCAGTTATAGACTCGTTTGAGGAGCGCCAGGATGACCGCTCTCACCTGCGTTTGATCGTCCACGAAGGCTCGGTAGAAGACTTCGTTGCCGTACACCCAGGTGTACAGAAGCACCGACGCGATCGTGCGCTGTCCAATTGCCCATACGCCGTCGTCATTCGGTGAGCCCATCGCGGCGACTATTCTTTCGAGGAAAGATTCGCGAAGAGTTCGAGTTTGTTCGTCTTCGTCGCTCATCGTCACCGATTGGAAACACGCGTCTCTGAAGGGATTCGCCGCGATGGAGACGCCGGTGTTTGGAATTGTTTCCATTCCGTTTATTCCGTGTGCAGAGCCCCCCACGGTGGAATCGAACCCGGAACCGAACGGTGCGGGCGAAGCGTCTTTACCGCCGGACTTCGTATTAGTGGGCGTCCCCGGGTCCTCGTCCGCGTCCATCGACGCGCGTCGCATGACGTTCTCCACTTCGCCGGACCCGCTGCCCCAACGCTCCAAGATCGACCGTTTCGAAGCGGTTCCACCCAAAGTATCCACGTTGATCTCGCCACGCTGGGTAATACTCACACCGCGCGCCTTCCCCGGCTCCAAAACCCCGTCGTACGAAACAGGCCTGTTAACACAAAACACGTCGTCAGTCCAGTCTAATCGCCCACATAGGGACGGGAATTAAAGTATAAATAAACTCACCTGTACGCGAGCCGCACTAAAAGCGCGCCCGATTCGTCACCCAGCGGACTCGAACCGGTGACCTCGGCGTCGTCGACATCGTCCCCTAGCAACAAGTTCGACATCCGACCCAAAAACCCGAGTTCATCCTGTACACAAAACGCGACGTCAGTCTGATTGACCATACGCTAATCACAATAAACTCACCGCCGGATCGTGCATCACGTCCCGCGACGCGGCGGGCCTGCGCGGCCGCGTACACCACAGTCGCAGGAGCTCGGTGCTCACCTGTGCACAAAACACACGGGCCGTCGGTCCAATCGCCCGTACAAGATGATTAAAAATAAACTCACCTTTCCGTACAAATCTGACGTGATGACATCAGACGATGCCAAGTCCAACGCGTCCATCAGGACATCAAACAAGTCGAATGAATCCACATCTTCACCTTCACCCGTACCCTCCGTCGTCTCGCGTGTATTAATACCAACACCACCCGCGGGGTAATGGTAATTATACCCCTCCGACGGTGACTGGGTATGAGCGATTACCCTCGCGGCGGCGAATGATCGTAAACATCGAACGCAGGCGACTTTCATGGCGTAGCGTGACGGTTCGTCTTCGTGGTCGATCGATACCAGCGTTTGGCACACGGCGGCCATGAACCGATACACCGCGGGCTTTGGGTTCGTCTCCTTTTGGCCATCGCTATTCTTTGGAGTCGCCGGTGACGCATCGGGAGATGATGAATGGATTGATGAATGATTGGAATCTCGTTGGTTTCCGCAGAGGAAAGGGAGGGTGCTTCCGTGGTTGGCGCGCGATAGCGCGTGTTGGCACATCGTCGTCGCGTTGATCGCTCGGATCCACGTGTCCGGGTCATCAACGCCGCCGCCCCCGCGCGGGTTCGAACCGGTGACCTTCAGTTCGTGAAGCGCGGCGCACGACCGCTCGAGCAGGGTGTCCAACGTGCCCGGGGCGATTTCTCCATCGGCGCCGAACGCGTTCGCCAGTACACGGTCGACCTCGGGAACGGGCGCGGATGTGAGCGCCGCCTGGAACCCGAGCAGCGTATCCCTGCGTGGGTGGGTGTCAGAAGATGGGGAGGGTGTCATGCGATGCGGGTTATGGGTCGGTGGGATGCGCGATGACGGATGCATAGGCGGTGACGTGACTGATTTGTTCGTTCCGACGTGAAGACGGTGGAGGTTCGATGGGTTCGATGGATGCGCACCACGTGGGATCGGACGATGGAGTCGGGTCCGGGTCGAGAAGCCGCGCGAGGGCGACGTCGATGTCGGGCTTGGAGCGCGCGTACGCCGCCGACGCCGCGGACGACGACCCCGCGCCCATCTCTCTGTTGTTAGTCCAAGAGATCCCACTTGTATAAGTTATAAACTCTGCGCAAATCTCGCGTCGTTCATCACTAGTATCGGCGCTACCATGGAGGAGGAAGGCGCGCTGGATCGGCGGGAGATGTCGCCGCTCCAGCGCCGCGCCGCCGCCACGCGTCGCCGCATCGAAGCCGCGCGAGCCGAGACCGCGCATCATCCGAAAACCCAACCCAGGCGCATGTTCGCCGCGCCCAACGCGCCACCCCCATCCTCACCGGGGAACTCGCCCCTCACCGTGTTGGAAGACCGCAGACACGGCAGCCCGTACAACGTCGGGCGCACAGCTGTGTCTGGGTCCGGGTCCGGCGACGGCGACCCCTCATCATCCTCATCCCTGGCGACGCCCTCGGGGGTCAACACTCGCGCGCGCATGGAGATCCGGCAACGCGCGCGGAAGATACAGCTGTGCACACCGATGAGCGCCCAGTGGTTCAGATGCGGTACAGTTTATTTTCATTCCCGTACGGGCAATTAGTATGACGGGTGTTTTATTTGTTTACACAGGCGAACACCTCAAACACCTCGCCGAAGCCGCGACGCTCGAAGAACGCGCGGAGTCAGAGACACACGTATCGTCGTCGTCCGAGTCGGTGAGTACCCCCGGGTCCGACGGCAACGTCCCGGGCTCGAGCCCGCTCTCGCCCGCGATGCTCGCCGAGGGGATCCGCAGTGGCCGCCAGTCATGGCCATCTCATGAAAAGAAATCTGACGATCAATCTAAATCGCTGTGGGACGTGGACGACCAGCACGTGACACGTGGCATCTTAGAGGAGGGCAAACTCAACGCGCTGCTCCGTCTACTCGCGGCGCATCGCCAGCTGCTTCGACAGAAACGATCGGAGTCACGGAACCGTACGTGGGACGATTTCATCGACGAAACTTGCGTTGCGACCAGTCTCACTCGACGCGAGTTATTGTATAAAGTGAAGAAATGGGAGGTGAACGCGGGTGAGTTTATTTTTATTTACATACGGGCAATTAGCTAGAATGACGTCGTGTTTTGTGTACAGGGATCGTGTTCAAACGCGCGATGCGCGCGGTGGAGTCGGCGCAGGTGGTGGACATGCCTGTGCTGTTGAGGCACGTCGTCGCGGTGTTGCAGTCGCAGGATGCGCTGTGGATGGAGGACGAGGAGCGCGCTTCATCGGATGGAGGGGTGAGTTGATTTTTATTTTTATGTCCACGCGGGCAATTGGACTGACGACTTCGTGTTTTGTTTACAGACTCGAGGAGGTTTACAGACCGCGACGGGGGATTCGAACCCACGACGGTACGGCGCGTGCCAGGAGACCCACGTCCTCCACTACCTCGAACGCATCCTCTGCGCGCACCTACACGCCCTGGACGAAGCCGCGCTGGTGAAAGTCGCGGCGGAGACCAAATTATTTCCCGCGTTGGTGTCTTTTCTGGTGAGTTTATTTTATGTATCATATGGGCAATTAGTCTGACGACGTCGTGTTTTGTTCACAGGATGAACGCGGCGATTCACTCGAGCCCGATGACCTGCGCGCCGGTCTGTGCGCGTGCTCCGGCGTGATCGCCACGGAGTCCTACGCGTCGCACAGGAGGCACATCGTCGGCGGAGTGGCGGCGGTCCAGAAACATCCAGAAACGTCTGGAGACGACACCGGAGAATCGAGTTTTACGAATTCGCGTATGGGTATCCAGAGTGAAGAGTTGGCGGCGGATACGGACGCTCGGATCGTTCGAATAGGCAACCGTCTCGCGCGTCCTCTGTTTAGCAACGTGGACCCCGTGCGCAGGCGCGGGGTACGGGCGTTGTTGGATGAGTGCGCGCGGTTGGAGAGGATATCGAAAATAACGGGTGTTCCTACGGGTATTCAGTCGCGGGAGAATCGATCCGGTGATTATTGTTCAAATGACAACAACGCGGTGAGATTATTTTATTTTATTTTATTTGTGTGTATGGGCAATTAGAATGACGTCGTGTTTTGTTTGCAGGGTACAAATCGACGGGCTGTTCGGCCCATGAGCGGGCGCGTCATCGCCGACAGGATCAAGGCTCTCTCCATGGGGTGAACAAAACAATTCAACGCACGCGCGAGAGAGTGAGCGGCGACGGGGGGTGATGCGCGGATATCGCGTATGAGTATTCAGTGATGGGGACGGGTTCCGGGAATTACGCCAATTACTAAGAGCGAGTGCAAAGAAAACGTCGAGGAGGCGCGGCGGTACTACGCGTGGTACTGACTCTTACGCGGTGAGCGGATGGTGCTTTGCTCGTTTATTAATGTGTGTTGTCGGGAAACCCGCAGGGGTAAAAACCCGATGTGATCCTGGCGCTCGTCCTTGCAGGGGCGCCGGGGCGTGGGTACCCCGGCTCGTTCACCCCGTCCTCGACGCGCTCAAATGTACCAAAAGAAGGTGAGTATGTCCCTCAGGGCGACCAATCGACAGTCACCGATACGGACATCGAGTGAAGCGCCTAGCTCGTGTCGACCGAGGCCGAGACACCGAAGCACCAAACCAGGCAGACCTCACCCGAGACGCTCATTGAAAAGCTGAATCTTTTCGTCGGGATTGCGTACATACCGGTTCCCTCGACGCTCGCCCTGATGCCATTTTTTACCTGGGGCTTGGGGAGCTTAATGGATCCCATCAGTTCCCTGTCGCCAGAGTAGCTCGAGAGCTTGCGTTTGTGGGCCTGGTGAATGCCTTCCTGCTCGAGTTCGTCCCACTCGGCATCCACGTCGGAGGGGAGTTCGGAGAAAGGTGCGTCGCCGGCGGCGAGCATCTGGCGCCTTCGGCCAAAGTATCCAGCTTCGAAGCTTCCGTACGCGGTAATCGCGACCGTCTTGGAGCTGAAGGTGTAGCTGAGTTTGACTCCGGCCTCGGCGTTGGGAAGGAACCTGTTGAGAGCTTCCCGGATTTTGGCATGTCTGATGGAGTCGATCGGATTGATTGTCACGCCAATCTCGCATGTCATGTCGTACTTAGATTTGCACAGCGCGGGAGTGACACCCCCGCAAGTCCCGTAGCACGTCGAGCCCCACGGGCAATCAGCCTCAAAACCGATGGATTCAAGGCCGCATCCCTGGTCCCAAGCGTTGATGCCGAAGTCGAGCTTTTTGAATTTGAACTCGAAGACGGAGGTGGTCCCTTCGTTTCCATAGCACGTGCCCTCAGGATCGCAATCGGGACCTGTCTTGGGTTTGATGTTCGGAAGGCTCCCCTGGAGTTTGCGTGATTTCCAAGGGTTCTCAATGTTTGTGGCGTTCATGCCTTCGATCTCACCTTCGACGATTGCTTCGACGATTCTGCGATCTCTGAAGTTGAAGAGAGCATGGTTCATGTTCATCTTAGCCGGGAGGGTGAGGTCCTCGTTGGCGTCGCCGCTTCTGCATGCAGGGGACGGGTCCCACGTGGGTGACTCGGAAGGAGGCATATCGATTTCCTTCTCGACATATTTAGTGATGATGAACTCGCGCGCGGGCAGGACGAATCGCACGGGGGCGCCTGAATCCTTCTCGTCGTAGTACTCGATATTGTAGAAGCCAGTGTATGGAACGTCGGAGTTCTTTGTGAGGAAGGCAAAATCGAGCTCGCTGACGGCGGTCTCGATCGTGAAGTGCCTGATGATTTTCCCGGAGCCGTCGGTCGCCAATGACTCGCCGACTTTCTTCGCCTCGGTGACGTTCCAATTCATGGGCGTCCTACCCTCCGTCTGTTCGCAGTAAAACGCCTCGCCGGTTTCGGAAAGGATCTGCTCGGTCACGATGCGTTCCGGCGACCTGTACTTGTGAAGCGTGGACATTGGGAACTCGGCGTTTGAGATGGTTTCGGACGCTGCTCCGGTGTCGATGTCGAAGAGCATGGTATGCTTGATGTCAAGGTATTCGGGAAGCGCCGGGCAGCCGGCGCCCTCGCACTTGGGCCCCGCGGCCATGTGCCAGGTGCCGTAAGGGTCTGTGCCGTTGTATTCGTCGTCGCACGGGATGCGCTCGGTGTATTCCATCTCGAAGTCGTACATGCCGAAACCGGGTTTCATTTCGCCCGCTTCGACGTCGAGTCCGTCCCACTCCTCGATGGAGTTGAAGAGACCTGTTTTAGAAAAAAGTTGTTGTCAGTGAAAAATAAATTGGGCGCGCAAAGGCAAATGGGCATTGATATGGTACTGGAAAACAAATCTTACCGATGAGCTCGTACATGCCGAGGAGCTTACGTCCGTTGATGACGTCGAAACCAGCCTCGGAGAAGACCTTACCGACAACCTCCTCGAAGGTCATCTCGGCTCCGTCGAGGATGATAAATCCAGCATAGGTGATGATCTTGACGACGTTGCCCGTCTTGGACCTCGCGGCGTCGGGGATGCGGTACCAGCCGAGGACCATGAGCGAGAGGAACGCGCCGTTCTCGGACTTGATCTCGAACTGCTTGAGTTCCGCAAAGGCGGAGTCGGGAAGAGCAGACGTGAGCGGTGACGGCTCCCCGTTGGCTGCGGTTCTCACGACAGAGCCCTTGGTTCCGTCGCCGGTGTTGACGCGCATGATGCCGTCGGGGGAAGCCTTGGTCTCCTTGCCCAGCTCGACCATCATGAAGGTCATGGCGCTGTTGATGCCGATGAGCGCGATGACGAAGAGCACAAGGCCGATGATGAACTTACGCATACGTTTCTGGGACTTCTTGGAGGCCTGGTACATTTCCGCGGCGCGCATTAGCTCCTTGGGATCGACTGTGCCATCCCCGTCGGCGTCGAAAACCTTCAGCGCGGGCTGGACCTTGTCGGGGAGGGTCGCGATGGAGACGGAGCCCTCCTGGTTCGACCTGCGCAGGACGGCGTAGGTGCTGAGCATGGTCTTGAACTCGTCCATGTCGAGAACGCCGTCGCCGTTGGCGTCGATGTCCGCGAACACTTCCTGGATGTCCTCGGGGAGGGCGCGAACGTTGATTCCGCCATCTTCAGCGATCACGCCGTCGGAAGCTCCCGGCGCGTTGGCGCCGGAGATGTAACGTAACATGCCGCTCGACGCGCGATACGAAGGCGACGTGCGGTCAGGTGCGCCTGGAGGGCGAAGGTCGGTGGTGGTTCGGGATACGGCGTGCGGTGGGGATGGCGACGCGTCGTTCTCTGTCGGTCGTGTCGGTCAGATTTAAGATCAACACCCTCTTTGCACTTTTTGGCTGTCTGTATGGTTAGTTAGTTGCGGTCGGTCAGGTGAAAACAACCCCGTCGTTTCTACAACGCGAAAGGTCACGCCCGTAAACGAAGGTCGTGTATGGGTATTTAGTGTAAGTCGGTTAAAGTATATGAATCCCAAAAAGCGCGAAAGGTCACGCCGCCGTTTTCTTGGATTTGCCGTTTTTTTTCACCTTATCAAGAATCTCGGGCTCCCATTGGTCCGACATTCGTAACTTTTATGTGACTGTACTTTACAGTTGATCGCGGAGTTTAAATCCGAAATGAAGAACCAACACACCTTGACAGCGTACACTGACTAAACGAGCGTACGCACTACATGTGTGTTACGGGTTAGAAGATTCGTATGGCCTTTTGTCATGCTGAGATCAGCTTTATTATTAAATATTGTAAATCAAATCAAATCAAATATAAACGACAAACTGTATCCTACGGCATGTCAAGCCGCAGGGCCGTTCAGCGCGCGTCCTTACAAGGGGTGCAGGGCATGGTGTGCGCAGGCTAATGCCCACGCGTCCGTGTACCCATTTTCGTTCCCCCATTCCTCGCCACGCCAATCAGCCATCCGATCCCGCCTCGCCCGCCGACGGGGTGTGACCGGTTTCCGAGCCAGGTGCCAGGGCCAGGTGCCAGGCCCCCCCCCCCCAGTCTCCACCGCGCCTGGGGAAGCCCCGGCAAGTCGTCGCGACTAAAGCCTGCTCTCGACATCAATCGGTTGGTCGAATAACCGCGGTTTCGCGCCGACGGCTTTGGTCGCGCGAGCACTTGAGTTGCGTTGACGAACCAAGTATGCCACCAACACCATCGGCCAGATGACGGCGACGATCAAGGCGGCTGCCGCAACCGTGAAGGTTCTCTCGTCACCTTTCGGGCCAGCGGGGCCGGGCGCGCCTGCCGTACCGTTCAAGCCTGAGGGGCCGGGCGCACCCGCCGACCCGCCGGAGGAAGAGGATCCGTCAAACTTCACCTCGGTTGGATCCCAGATGAGCTGATCAGAGGAACCGACGCCGACCCTGCCGTTGCTGTTATCACCCCAGCACTTGAGGGTGTCATCGTCGAGGAACGCGCAGGTGTGAGACTCTCCGGTTGAAACAGCCTTCGCGGTGCGCCCGGCGCCGAGGTTCACCACCGCCGTCGCCTCGGGGGCGGTCCTTGACGTGGCGTCGCCGTAACCGAGCTGGCCGTTGGTGTTCCGACCCCAGCACTTGAGGGTGTCGTCGTCGAGGATCGCGCAGGTGTGATAGTACCCGGCCGACACGACCTTCGCCGTGCGCCCGGTGCCGAGGTTGATGGCGAGCAACAAATCGCCCATCTCCCCCGCGGCATCGCCCCGGTTGTTCGTGTCGCCGTATCCGAGCTGGCTGTAGCTGTTCACACCCCAGCACTTGAGGGTGTCGTCGTCGAGGATGGCGCAGGTGTGCTGGTACCCGGCCGACACGACCTTCGCGGTGCGTCCTGAGCCGAGGTTGATGGCGAGCAACGCATCGCCCATCTCCCCCGCGGTATGGCCCCGCCAACTCGTGTCGCCGGTTCCGAGCTGGCCTTGGCCGCCATAACCCCAGCACTTGAGGGTGTCGTCGTCGAGGATCGCGCAGGTGTGAGACTCTCCGACCGACAAAGCCTTCGCCGTGCGGCCTGAGCCGAGGTACACAACCGCCGTCGCATCGGGGGCTCGCCTCTGCGTGGTGTCGCCGTACCCGATGTAGTTGCCACCACCCCAGCACTTGAGGGTGTCGTCGTCGAGGATCGCGCAGGTGTGAGAACTTCCGGCCGACACAGCCTTCGCGGTGCGTCCGGCGCCGAGGTTCACCACCGCCGTCGCATCGGGGGCGCTCCTGTCCGTGGTGTCGCCGTATCCGAGCCTGCCGGAGTTGCCAAAGCCCCAGCACTTGAGGGTATCATCGTCGAGGATCGCGCAGGTGTGAGAATTTCCGAGCGACAAAGCCTTCGCCGTGCGCCCTGAGCCGAGGTCCACCGGCCCCACCGGGCTTGTAACGTAAGTGTTGGGGAGTCTCAGCACCCCGAGCTTGCCTGCGCTGTTCGAACCCCAGCACATCAACGAGCTGTCGTCCATGACGGCGCATGTGTGACTTGATGCGGCGACGATGCTCTTAACGGTCGTGCCGATCGCAGCCACCCGCGACGCGAACGACGCGAGGACGACCAGGCTGACGTGCGCAATTCCGAGATATTTTCTCGGCCCCGCATTGAATTGCGCGCGCCTCGTGCTCGAGGGACGGCGAGGGGCGCGGCCGAGCGGGTTCACGGAGTGGGGCGAAGATGACATGAATCGTGTCCGGCGAGGGTCGTCGAAGTCGATGCGGGTGCGAAGCGGAAGAGGCGCGCGTTGCGTTTTGCCGCTCGGGGGGTACCGGCGCGTAAATTTGAAGAAGGGTTTGTCCGAAGCTGACCGAAGAAGGAGCTAAACGAAGGGGTCGTTGAGTTTGTGCGTTTCGTCGTGTCGATTTTTCGCCGACTGACTCGCCCCCTCTCTCGTCGCATCCAGCAGCGGAACTCAAATCCGAAATGAAGAACCCACACACCTTGACAGCGTACACTGACTAAACGAGCGTACGCACTACATGTGTGTTACGGGTTAGAAGATTCGTATGGCCTTTTGTCATGCTGAGATCAGCTTCATTCATCTCGGCACCACGCCGCCGCTTAGTTTACCTCCTCGCGGGTGGCCTTCTTCACCACACGGAAGGTGCGCCGCCTACGCTCACACCGAACGCGCGAACGTCTCACCCCGCTCGAGTCGAGCGAGGACCTATATATACATTTAAAGAGAGAGCGCGAGAGAGAGAGCGAGGGGAACCCGAGCGCGTTCCGTCATCTTCCGAAGCGGACTCAACCCCGGAGTGAATTTATAGCCAGCCAGCCATCATGGGGAAGTGCGGGCAGACGATGAACGCGAAGCGCAAGCAGCACAACAAGCAGCGCAAGGAGAACAACCGAGCTCTGAAGCTCCGCAAGGACCCGGTGATGAAGAACCGCGCGGAGCTGGCGAGGGTCAGCGGGGTGGCGAGGACGGGGAAGCAGGCGCGGAAGCAACTGAGGAACGCGCGCCGCCTCGAGCGAAACCAGATTGACGACGCGGAGAAGAAGAAAGCGTCGGCGTCGGGGGAGACGAAGGGAGGGGACGTCGAGATGGCCGAGTAGTGACGAGATGGCCCGAGGGGACAAACGCGCGTGATGCGTCAAAGACACGCGGACGCCGCGCGGTGCGATCGACGCGACATCCCAGCCGTCGCACCACCAGTCACCGTCCGCGAGTTCACAAATGTAATAATTCTCATTCACCCTCACTTCGAGGAGTAGACGTCTTATTAACAAACGACACTCGACCGCGGTGAATTTAAATCGTATTAATAATAAAACTCGGGGCGATGAACATGCACGGGCGGCGTGTCGTGCCAAGTCGCGTGCGCCGGCGAGGGCCTCGAGAGTCAAATCGAAAGTCTCGTCGTGCATGATGCGTTCCATCAATCGTTTTTCTCGTGATCTCGTATGGGCAATTAGACAACCTCCGGGTCGACGGATTCCGGCTTGGCCTCCTCCTCCTTGGGCTTCTCAGGAGGCACGAACCCGCCGCCGGCTTCGATACCATCAGCGGCGGCGACGTCGCCGACAGCCTGTACACAAAACGGATCACGTCAGACTAATTGCCCGTACGTACGATTAAAATAAAATAAACGCACCTGGCCCATGAGGTCGAAGATCTTAGACGCGAACGCCGCGGGTTCGTCGATGTTGAAACCTGCGCCGTATGGACGAATAGGGTCGATCGGTTAGTAATTGCGTGGTAATTGGGTGTTTCAGTACGGTCAAAAGTGAGCGCGTGGGGACACGCACCGGACGTGAGCAGCGCGGTGTCGAAGAGGAGCTCCGCGGTGGCCTTGGCGCTGTCGTCGCCCGCGGCTTGCTTCGCCTTGAGGTCCAAGATGACCGGAGACGTCGGGTTGATCTCCATGGTCTTCTTGCCCTTCATGTACTCCTGCGCTCGGTTATCGCCCATGGCCTGCGCCTTCATGATGCGCTCCATGTTGGCGGACCAGCCGAACTTGCTGGTGACGAGGATGCACGGCGTATCCGTCAGGCGCCTGTGCACAAAACACGACGTCAGTCAAATTGCGCATATAAAAGATTAAAGTAAACTCACTTGGAAACGGCGACCTTCTCAACCTTGTCCGCGCCGAGCGTCTCTAGGATCCAGTCGGTGAGGGGCTTGTACTCCTCCTCGATCTCCGCGCTCTTCTTCTTCGTGTCTTCGTCCTCTTCGCCCAAGTCGAGGTCCTCCTTGGAAATGTCCACGAGTTTCTTCTCCTTGTACTGTAAACAAAACAGGTCGTCAGTCCAATTGCCCGTGCGGTAATTCATTCAAACATCTCTAATTCATTCAAATAAACGTACCTGCGTCAGGTTTTGCATAGCCACCTCGTCGATCGGGTCGATCATGAACAGCACTTCGTAGCCCTTCTTGGTGAGCTGCTCCAAGAAAGGCGAGTTCTCCGCGGCGCCGCGCGTGTCCGCGGCGACGTAGTAGATTGAGCTCTGGCCCTCCGGCATGGCTTCGACGTACGCGTCCAGGCCCTTGGTTTTACCGGTCTCCGTCTTGGAAGTTTGAAATCGGAGCAGGGCGCCGAGGGCGTCGCGGTTCGCGGCGTCTTCGATGACGCCGAGCTTGAGGTTACGACCGAAGGCGTCCCAGAAGGTGTCGTAGTCGTCGTTGTCCCTGGCCGCAATCTCTTTGAGCATGTCCAGGGTCTTACGAACCAGCCTCTTGCGCATCACGCGGACCTGTTAACACAACACGACGTCAGTCAATCGAATTGCCCATACGAACGTAAATAGAAATAGAAAATAGAAATAGACTCACCACGCGCGATTCCTGGAGAATCTCGCGGGAGACGTTGAGGGGCAGGTCGTTGGAGTCGACGATGCCGCGGACGAACGTGAGGTACCGGGGGAGGAGTGATTCGTCAAACTCGTCGGAGATGAACACGCGGCGGACGTAGAGCTTGATCGCCCTGGACTTGGCCATCATGTCCTGCTGCTCGAAGGGCGCCATACCTGGGACGTAGAGGATGCTTCGAAATTCGATGTCGCCCTGTAAACAAAACACTTACCCGTCAGTCGAATTGCCCATACGAATATAAAAATAAACTCACCTCCACGGCGAAGTGGTTGTACGCCAGCGGGTCGAGGAACTCCTTGAAGGTGGACTTGAAAAACTCGTTGTACGCGTCGGCTTCGACGTCGCGAGGGGAACGAACCCAGATGGGTTTATCGTTGTTCGTGACGACAAACTCCTGGACATCCTCGTACTCCGTCTTCATCACCGGTGTCGGAGCGTCCTCGGTGAACTCCTCGCCCTTGGCCTCGGCTTCGATCTTCTTCTTGTTGTATTCCTCCGTCGCAGCCGCGGAAGCCTCGGCGTCCTCCACCTGCTTGGGCACAGACTTGGTGGCGAAGACCTCGATGGGAAACGAGATGAACTCAGAGTACGTCTTGACGAGGCTCGTCAGTTTTTCACCCTCCGCGAACTCCTCGGCGCCTTCCTTCAGTGAGAGCACGATCTTGGTACCGCGCGCGGGGGGTCCGTCGGCGTCGGTGGCTGTGAACAAAACACACGTGACGTCAGTCTCATTGCCGATATAATACGCATACATCGTCGTTCTAATTGCAAATATAAAATAAACTCACCTTCACGGATGGAGTAGGAGGAGGAATCGATCTCGGACTCCCAGACCCACGCCTTGTCGTCGTCCGCGTTCTTGGTCACCACCGTGATCCTGTCGGTGGTGGGTGATTGGGGTGGTCGGTTCGTGTTAATTGGGTGGTGATTGGGTATTCGAGTATGGAAAGGAAAGGTGAATCTCGTATGGGAAACGTGACTGCGCGACGCTACTCACCGCGACGCCACGAGGAAGGCGGAGTAGAACCCGACGCCGAATTTACCGATGAGGTTATCGCCCTCCGACTGCGACTGGAGCATCTCCATGAATTTAGCGGTGCCGGATCGAGCTGTTACACAACAAACGGAAATACGTCAGTCTCGTCGCCCGTACGGGGGATTGAAGTAATTACGATTACGGAGAAATAAAAAAGTGAGCGTACCGATTGTTCCGAGGGAGGAGACAAGATCTTCGCGTGTCATGCCGATGCCGGTGTCCTCGATGACCAGCGTTTTCGCGACGGGATCACCTTTGATCTGCATCTTCATCTCGCCGTTCGCGGCCATGACGTCTTGGTCGGACACCGCGGTGAACCGCAGCTTATCGAGCGCGTCCGACGCGTTCGACACCAGCTCACGGAGAAACACGTCTCGGTTGCTGTAGAGGGAGTTGACGATGAGGTCGAGGAGGCGGTTGACCTCGGCCTGGTACTCGTACGTCTCGCCGTCGGCGCCGCCCGCGGAAGGGGCCTCTTCGGTGGTAGCCTCCGCGCGGACGATGACGGAGGTGAGCCGGCGATGCTTGGAGGAGAGCGCGACGGGGGGATGAGCGTGCTTCGATTGCGTGGAGCGGCGGAAAGCGGTTGGGCGCGTCGCCGTCGTGGGTACCCGCGCGGCGGCGGCGGTCATCATCGCGGACATCGCGGACATGTGTTCAACGAGTGCGCTTGCGTGTGTCGATGCGTGTGGATCGTTTCTTTGGTGAGTCGCGTGGGGTGAGTGAGTGGACTCACGCGCGCGTGCCGAAGGATGCTTCGCGAGGCGTCGGATTATCCAACGAAGGTGCCTTCCGCCGCCGCTTTTTTGGAAGATCGTCGAAACTCGTGTTAATTAATTCACGTGCGGGGCTCAGTCAGAAAAATGAACTCGTTAACCAGTAATATGGAAAACGAACACTAGCAAACAGCCATAGATGTTCTATTTGCCCATTTGCCACGACTTTTGGTGCTGTGTTGGTGTTGACGCGAGCTCTCAGCTCAGAAGAGAAAAACAAACACTCGGCGGGGCGCATCATCGTCTCAGACCGCCAGCCATGGCCCCTCACGAGAACCTCTTCCACGTCGAGAAGCACTACAACGACACACTGTACAAAGGCCAGCGGCATGGAACATCCCACACCGATAAGGAGATCCAAGCGGCGGCGAACCTGCTGGGCCGCGACAGCGTCGTCGCCGACGAACGCACCGCCCTTCGCAACGTCAAGGTTAGTTTATTTTTGTATATTTCCGTATAAGAGTATACGGGCAAATAGTCTGACGGGAAAGTGTTTTCTTTACACACAGGCGCGACGCGAGGCTGAGAGGATCGCGCGAATACGCGCGTCGGGCGAGGTGATCGGCGGCGACGTCGTGGTCCTCGGCGGCGGTACGAACGGGGGTGCCGAGGAAGAGGGTGCCGAGGGAGGGGGTGCCGACACAGCTGTGCGTACCGGTGGGAAGACCCGGGCGTGGGACGGGTGCGTCGCGCGCATCGACGTATCCAACCTCTCCAAGGGTAGGCACACCGATGTAAATGATGAAGACGACGACACAGCCGCGCGACGCCGCGGTCGATTCGGGGGGCTGGGTTCGACGCGCCCCGAACAGAAGAAGTTCGTGCTCGACGAAGGTAACAGGTGGAAGACGGAGGCGAGGATCGCCGCGGGGGGAACCGGCGGCACCGCGGAACTTGAACGATCGAGAAGAGCCGCTCAGCGCCTCGAGGAAAATAACAAAGAATCTGGAGGCTCGAATTCAAAGCGTCGTCTTGGATCGATCGACGGCGAGGACGAGGACGCGCCGGTGGTGGTGGCGCCGGAGGAGCTCACGTTCGGGGACGACGGATGGGCGACGACGGCTGAAACGGCTGAAACGGCTTCCGCGATATTGAACGGTACACAGCCGGCGATTGAATCATCATCGTTGCAGAAAGATTTACTCGACGCCGAGATGAGATTGAAAACGGCGGCTGAGGCTGCTTTGTTAGACGGAGAGGATGCGGCGCGGGAGATCGCGGCGCGGGCGGCGCGGGAGGCGGCACGGCGCGAGCGACTCGCGCGAACCCTCGGGAACCTTCCGGGTGACGAGGAGCTTCCGACGGATGGTTCGAATGGCGAGATTAAGTCGAAGTCGAATGGCTCTAAGAAACGAAAAAAAAAAGCTCTGGTCTCGTTCGACGAGGAGGACTAAACTAAACACCTATTAGCGCATGATAGCCCCTAGCTAGCCGCCACCGTGACATCGACACTCTGGCTAATAGACTAAAACCCTTACCAAATTACTCGTTCTTCTTCGCCTTCATCTCGGCCTCAGCCGCTTTCATCGACTTTCGCAGCGACGTGGGTTTGTTTGGAATTTTATTCGCCCTGTGATGAGATTAATAAATAAAACACGACGTCATCAGTACAATTGCCCATACAGAAATAAATAAAAAGAAACGTACCGAGTCTCGACGTGGTGGCCGTACAAGATGAGCGCCTGTGAACAAAACACGACGTCATACTAATTGCCCATATGTAAACAAAAATAAGCTCACCGGGCACACGAGCAGCGTGACGAGGAGGATCCAGTAGTGCGCGCTGTCCGCCGGGACGATGGACTCGACGGCACTTCGAAGTGGCGCCAGGAAGTTCTTCGTGGACTGAATGAATGACGGGGAAGGAAGGGGAAGATGGAGGACAAGCCGGGTCAGTGTCCAGTGTCGGGCGTGAAGAGTGAATGATTCCCCACGATGATGGGAGAAGAGATCGCCCCGGGCAAATAGAGATGGGTCGGAGATGGGTACGATGACACGTGGGTTCGCGAATGGAAGCGCACCTCGAAGAGAATGTCGAACTCGTTCGCGAGGAACGCGGGCCCCGGCACCATGCGCACCACCCGTGCAGTGCGTTCCGCGCGCCCGCGACACTGAAACGACGACGAACCCAGATGATGTATTAATACAAAAAGTACTTTTAAGTGACTGATTCGAGAGTAGCTACACGCGCCGATACATATCGTCTCACTCTCGTCTCGAGTTCAGTTTAAAACAAACGCACTACACTAATCGTAAATATACCAAACCCCCACTCACGAATCCGCCACGATCGACTCCAACATTTGCGATAGCCGATCGAGCCCGGCGCCGAAGTTAGTGTCGAGTTCACCAGCGCCCTCGACGTAGTTGCAAAAATCGATCGCCTTGACCCTCACGCCAGGCCCTGGAATACACGCATCGTCATCGTTCCCCTCACACGCTCCTCCTTCGTCCCCTTCGTACACGATGAGCACGCTGCTGCCCAGCAAGTGCAACTCGCGCTGCGTCGCGAACCACGCGCGCATCGCGCCGATCTGAGACAGCGCCTCGCCGTAAACCTCCTTGGCCCTGTTCGTTTTTCGTCTAAGTTTGGAATCTCCGCAGTCGCGACCGCCGCTCTTCGTTCCTCTCGAGGGATGATGACGAGCGTCCGAGCGTTCGTTCTTTGAACCGTCGTCGTACGAGGAGCACGATGGGACCTCGTTGGATGAATCCCCGTTCGAACGGGAATCACCCGAATGAGCGCTCGACGCGGCCCCGTCACCGCCGGCGTTCAAAAAACACAGCTGTGCGTTGTCGTCGTCCTCAACATCACCGTCAATCCCTACGAACTCCTCGAGAGCTTTCCTCGCGTCACTTTTGGAACACAAACCCCTGGCCCAGGAGTACGGTTTCGTCACCCTGGTCCACCCGTCTGGGTACGCCTTCGTGCCCGACCGCGCGGCTCTCGCTCGTTTGAAGTTGACACCTCCAGAGTTCTCGAGAGTGGAGCCTTCGCCGCCGTTTTTGTTGTTTTCATTTTCATCGTTTCCCGTCGACGACCGCTCCCAGGTTTGCATGCCGCACACTTTAAACCCAACTTCGAACTGCCCGCTGCGTTTGTCGTGCGCGCTCCGCTTGGCGACGTACGCGCTGTCGTGCCCGCGTTCGCTGTAGGTCCTCAAGCCGACTTTGAGGTCGATAACGCAAGGCCTTCGATACCCCTGTGAGAGTTAAACAAAACTTGACGTCAGTACAATTGCCCATACGTGCCCATACGAGAATAAACAAATAAACAAATATACGTACCGCTGTGACGTCCTCTAACCGTAGGAAGGTTGCGCGCGTGCCCTTGGATGCCGCGTCTCGCGCAGCCGCCGCGGTCGGGTCATCCCCCGCGACGGAGACGAGCGTGGACGGATCGACGGTGAGCACGCCGTGGAACGTCGGCACGAACGGCGCGATCCCGGCGATGGCGTCTCGTCGATGGCTAACAGGGGGCGCCGAAGTAGTCACGTTTTTGCCGCCTTCGAGCTCATCATCGTCGAACGCCGGCGCCGTCCCTGACGCCGCCCTCGCGACGCGCTCGTAGAACGAGAGCTCCGCCACGCCCTTGCGATCATCCGGCGCGGGTTTCAGGAAGTGCCCGACGTCGATGTCCACCAACGAGGGAAGCCCGACGCCCTTGGACGAGTGACCCGCCACCTGGTAAGGCGCCACCCTCAGCGATGCGAGCAGATCTTCAACCTCCTCAACCTCCGTCGAGCGCGTGCCATCGCGGGGGCCCGGGGTGGATCGGCGCGTGGACTCGTCATCGCGCGCGCCGCCGCCGCCGTCGAGGTCATCCGAGGATAGACGAGTGGTGTCGCTGAGATGCGAGGGAGAGCGCTCGAACGAGCGCGTGGCGACCAAGCCAGCCATCTCGACCTCTCGCGCGCGCCAACCTCGACTGCCTTTCCAAAGCCTTCCGGCCGCCTTGATGAGATGAAGCAAAGCACGTTTTAATCAGCCTCGAGAGGAATCAAGCAACGGTATTTTCACAAAAGGAATGCCCATACGGGTTGGAATCAGTTTGCGGTTACAATTACGATTCATCGTTAAATTCCATCACTAGTAGTCAGCCTCCGGTACGCATCCGCCGCCTCGACGAACCGCCGCGTCGCCTCCCTCTTCTCCCCGTCGGACGTGTTACCGTGAAACTTATCAGGGTGCCAACGCAGCGCGCACTTGCGGTAGGCGCGATCCAACTCCTTTCTCGATATACCGTTTCTCGGAGAATCGATGCCCAGCGCCGCGTACATCTTCGTTTCCCATTTGTTGTTAGCCTCCAGCGCCGACTCCTCAAATCGCGCCGCGTCCTGCGCGTCCTGCGCGGCGCGCATGCGCTCGTACCGCACTCGATCCGCGCGTTCGCCCGCCTCTTTTTCCTGCCGCCACCTCGCCGTGGTCGGATGCGAGTCGTACTTGCAACCGCATATCGAGCAGTAAGCCATGACTTCGGGATCGTGGGTGTCGGCGCAGGTGTGAATCACCGTAAACTGTGGAATTAGGCAATCGTAACGGTAAACACGTGACGTGCGAGGGTGCGTATGTGGAGAGCGCACCTTGTCGCACACTTTCGGGCCGCATTTAGCGCACCCGCCGCGTTCCGCCTGCGCAATTGACACGAATGAATGCGTAAATGTAACGGTAAATACAGCCATGTCGCGTACGGACAAACACCCACCTGCCCGAAACAGTCCAAGTGCGTTCGCTCCAGAAACGCGTCATCGCGCTTAGCCCGCCTGATCCGCGCCTCCGACGCCGCCACGCGCTTCAGTCGCAAAGATTCCTCCGACGACCTCGCGTCTCGAGACGCCTGCGCGAATGGAATTGAATTGAATTGAATTGAATTGAATTGAATAGCCAATGTAACGGTAAACGCGGTAAACGCGTGTGTGGGCAAACACACTCACCTGTTCCTCTCGGCGGCGGCGAAGAAGCTCCCGCGTGGTCATGTGTACATCGCACCCGCATCCGCAACGCGCGCACAGCTGTGTCGTCGACGAATCGGAGCGAATCTGGCGAAGCTCCCGAACCTTGTCTTCGTACGCCTATGACAGTTAAAACAAAACGTCAAACTAATTACACTGTACGATGCATACAAGATTATGTAAATAAACTAAACTAACCTTGACGGACTCCACGCCTGGGTAGGTGGACATTATATCCACGCCTTTGTTGTGTTCGGGGAGAAGGAAAGGCAGGGGCGGGCCTTTGTTGGACGTAACACCGTCGCCGTCCCAGTCTGCGATTGACACGAACGCGAAGCACGTCTTTTTCCCTGACCTGCGTTCATAGTAAACGGCAAACGAATTAACCAATTAGGCGTTTATAACGGTAAATAACGTGAACACGGCTCTCACCTGCACGTCCTACACGGTCCTCTGGCGACTCCGTTTAGGTCCCTCGAGCCCATCTGGTCCTCCGTCGTCGCGCCCAGTAAGTCAGCCAGGGCGTCCACCCCGAAGACTGTGCCTCCTCCTGACTGTTTACCAGTAGCGTACGGATCCTCATTTGCACCAAACTCAGAGTCGAACCTGTCCACGTGGTTAACCTGTCGATGAATTAGGCAATTGTGACGGTAAACGGTAATTGAACGAACGCGGGGGTACGGGTACGTAGGCATAGGCACTCACCTTGCGGTCCACGGACTGGCGCTCGTACGATCCAACCCCGCGGTGTTTACGCTCCCACTGTTCTCGCTCCCAACGCTCCGCCCACTCTTCGTCGTTATTAATATTCGGTTTAATACTCTGTACACACAAAACACGACGTCATACCAATTTCCCATATGTACGTGAAGGGTTTAGGGTTAGAAAAAAAAACTCACTCACCGGTTTGATAAATCCGGAGTCGTCGAAGGGTGCCTCGGACGTGGACGAGGAGCTTTTGTTCCGAGTCCGATCGGAGTCGCAGTTGGAGTCGGAGTCGGAATCGGAATCCGAGTCGAGGAAACAAAAACCGTTCGACGGGCGTCTCCCGGACTGACGAGTGCTGGCGTCCTGTTCGACGACGGTCTCGGAGGAGCTCGACGAGGACTGGAACTGTTCGAAGAATCGCAGGGATTCGGACAACTCAGCCTTCTCCGTCGACGGCGGCTCCGACTTCTCGGAGATGCCAACCTCTTCTTCGGTTGGCTCCTCTTCGGGGAGTCCAACCTTCCCGAGTTCGGGTGGCGTCTTCTCGGGAAGTCTAACCTCCTTTTCGTCCCTTCCGTTGCCCTCGTCATCGTCTTCGTCGCTCGGACATTTGTTTTCCCCGGAGCCGACTCCTCCGGTCGACTTCTGTATGTAAAAGAAACACGGCATCATTATACTAATCGCCGATATATACGAATGTAAAAATACACTCACCTTCGTCTCAAGTTCGTCCATCGCCTCCCGCGTCCGCGCTGACTCCTCGCGCGCGAAGTCGCGTTCCCGGGTCGCCACCGTGACCTCCCTCCGAACGCTCTCCAACTCCGCGTGCAGATCCCGAACCCTACCTTCCAGCGCCGACTCCCTGCGAATGAATGAATTGATCGATGAGTAGTCTAGTCGTCAGTGCCGGTCGATGAATTCACTCCTAATTAGGCAATTGAAACGGTAAACGCGGCGGGAATCGTATGGGTCAACACGCACCGCGCTTGGAGAGTCGCCACGCGTGTGCCGAGCGACGTAGCCTCGGATCGGAGGGCATTCGTCTCGGAGACTGTTTGCTCGTACGCGGTTTTGAACGCGCCAACCGAGATACGAAGCTGCTCACATGCGGCGCCCAGGGGCGGTGCCTTGGGGGGTGCCGACCCCGAGGAGGGTGCCGAGTGGGGTGCCGACACAGCCGTGCGCGATGGAGCAGGAGCAGGAGGATGAGGAGGAGGAGACGCGGCGGGCGCCTGTCGGTTAACGCCGGGTGGATTCGGAACCTTTCTCCCGGAGGCTGTAACTTTTTTGTCAACTGCAGCTTTTTTGTCTGAAGCTTTTTTGTCGAGCTCCACCCTGGCCAGCGCATCGGTATAAGATTTGTTACCCGGTTCGAGCTTGAGCGCGACTTTAAACGCGCGCGTCGACTCTTCGTGCCGTCCCAGCGCCAGGTGAGCCTCACCCACGCGAGCTCTGGTGTGATGAGTGGTACAGTCGTCAGGCTCGTGTCAGTGGCGCATCAGTAAATAGGAAAATTAATCGTAAATGGGAAACTGGACGAGTCATATTACTCACCTCGCTTTGGCCCATTCGGGTTCGATCTGTACCGCCCGTTCCGCGTCGGAGAGCGCGCCGGACGGGTTGTTCATCTTGAGACACACCGCGGCGCGGTTACACCAGCCCCGCGCGTCACCGGGCGCGACTGATATACCCCTAACACGATGAGCGTTCGGGTCAGCAATTACACATGGCGAAAAGGTGACAAAAATAACTAACGTACTTGGAGTAGGCGATGAGTGCGGCTCGGTAGTCACCCTCGGCGAAGGAATCGTTCCCTCGTTCGCGCGCGTCGGTGCCTTCGTCCACTTCGTGTTGTGACGATTCACATCCGCACCGGGCACAGTTCGTGATTTCCGGCTTGTTATACGGATGTCTAGTGTCGCCCCTGTGTAAATAAAAAACACGACGTCAAACTAATTGCCCGTACGGATGCCATAAAAGGAGAGACTCACCGGCTCCTCGCCTCCTCGAGCGCGTCTTTGCCGTAATCGCGCGTGGCTTTGAGGTAGCCGCCGGGGCACCCGCGTGTGTCGCATTCGGTGCAGGCGCCGCGGCATATGCCGAAGATGTCGCGGGTGGTGAACGCGTCCGTCAGGTGTTTCTCGCGCTGAGCCTTCGCGGCGTCGGAGTTGATGCCGCGATGTCTCGATGATGAAGAGTTGGAAAGATTTGCGAGATCTTCGGCGGTGAGCTGCCTCGGGGCGCCCGGCATCGACGCCGCCGCCATCTACAACCCTGGGTTCTGATGCGCGGCGCCTCTACGCGAATGCCGTCGCGCGATGGATGTCGACACCCGATGGTTCGATGACGAGCGCGTCCGGTGGGAATGCGCGCGTGCCCGGTGTCGCCCGGCTCGTCGTCAGCTCCGAGCGTTACTCGAATTTACCATTTCGAAAGTCGTGGTCCCAGCCTCGGGATTTTCGAAACGGAACCGAGCCTAAACTTACGTGAGCAGAACCGACACGCGCCACTCTCCGCACTCTTCCCCGCGCACCATGACGCGTCACCGGGGCTCCGAATCGTGCCTCGCGCTCGTGTACACACTCCTCCTCGCGACTCTCGTGGTGTCGTCCTCCGCCGCGCTCACTCACGAGGCGACGACGAGAACCGCGTCGCCGCTTTCCTTTTCGAAAGACCCGACCACGACAACCACCGGACGAGGACAACAACACTCGGTCGCCACGCGAACTCCACCCGTGCTCGCCGCGCAGCCCCGAGTCGACATCAACGCATCTATACGCGAGATACACGACAACAACAACACCAACACCACCGAGCTAGAGCACGGCAACGTCGAGCAGAGCAGGTGGTGGTGGTGGTGGACCTGGTGGGCTGCGCCGCGAGTCGTCTACATCTACCCAGGGCACCAGCAACAATACCCACACAACCCGTATCCGCCGGTGCAACCGCCTTTAGTGGAACCAAACTGCCCGCAGGTGAGTTTACTAGTCTTTTTTAATCTTATACGGGCAATTAGCATGACGACGTCGTGTTTCTTTTAACTCTTGCAGGTCACAACCGGAAACGGCCAGCCCGTTCGAGACTGTTGCTGCCCGAGCGGTTGCGCCATAAGCGGCACGCAAGGCCCGGCGTGTGCTCCGGGTGGTAACAACGGCGGCAACACGGTTCGATGCCAGCCGGGTATCGCGTGTAACCCGTGGTGCGATACATTCGCGGGTGGGTGCCAAGCAGTGCCGACGCAGTTCAACTACGGTAAATGACTCTTATTAGACTATATACAACCGGTACTTGTATGAATACGTGACATGAAGCATATAAAAAAATTGGAGGCGGCACTCCCCGTCTACGTACGTACGTACACGCGCCCGTCGTTAACTAACCCCATTCACGTCGTCAATTCAACGTTAACCCCATTCATCGTGTGCATGCGTATGCGTTCCTACCCCGCGGCGACGTCGATGGCTTGGAAAATGAAACTGAGCGCGACACCCGCCCAAATCAGCCGCGACCTTCCTCCCTGTTTGTCCGTACCCGACCCGCCGCGTTTCCCGACCAGCGCGGTGAGCCTGTCCAGCGTACGAGTCCCGCGTCCAATTACGGAAATAGAAGCGTCGAGCCCGAGGTGTCGGTGAGGAACGGAGCCCTTAATACCCTTAAGCTCCTTCGTGAGTTTTGCGACTTGTAACCGCAGCCGGGCGATCTCCGCGTTGGCCGACTGTTTGCTCATAGGAGAGACACCCACACTTGAAGGGGAGTCACACAGCCGGGCGGTGACGCACCGCGCCCTGGCGCCGAATCGAAGTGAAGAGAGGGTCTCGTTGACGTCGATCGAGTCTGGGGAGAGGCTGTGAATAAAAGAAACAACGTCAAACTAATTGTCCGTACGGAATCAAAAGAAACTCACCAGACGATTAGCGTGGCTCGAGCGGATCCGCCCAGCGATTCCTGTAAACAAAACACGCCATCACTAACGCAATTGCCCATACGGAAATAAAAAGAAAATAAACCCACCTGCAGTAAAAAAGTGAGCTTGGAGTCCCTGTACGGGACGTGCGAGTTGGCCTGCTGACTCGGACTGGCGGTAGGTGTCTTCGCGTCTCCATTTGCGGTTAACCCGGGCCTAATTGGCGATGAATCGGGCGTCGCCTGACCGTCCACCAGTGCGGCGACGACGTTACCGAGCGCGCTGAGTGACTTGTTGATGCCTTTAGCTTCATCGAGCCTGTCGCCGGACGCGCCGGACCTCGCAACCTGATGAGTTGGTCAGTGCTCTACGAGTTAGTCTATTTGCGCGGTGCCGTTGAAGGTATTCGGGTTGTATTTGGGTTGTATTTGGGTATTTGCGAGGGAGAACGCACCTTTTCGCACCCCGCGAGGTCCACCAGAAAAAGTTTCGACACAAACGCGTCTGTACACAAAACACGCCGTCACTCACTCTAATTGCCCGTACGAAGGTTAAAAAAACTCACCCGTCTCCACGCATAAGCCGACGATGAAGTGCGAGCGCGAGGAGTCGGCGTTGAGTCCCGTCCGTCCCTTGTGAACAAAACACGACGTCAATACAAATTGCCCATACGAGAGTTAAAAGAAACACTCACCACAGCGCGGCGCCCTGACGCGGCACGAAGCGAACGCAGCGCGTGTGCGCCGTCGTCGTCGGTGTCCACGGGAAGCTCGGTGGCGCCTCTGGGCCACACGCCTCGCGTTGGGCACGCGCCTGTACGTGTTAAACAAAACACGACGTCAGTCACACAATTTTCCCGTACGAAAATTAAAAATACAAAAAGAAACTCGCCGACGTGCACAGCTGTGTTTGAGTTTTCGTGTTCGTTGGAGTTGAGCAGGTCGCGGAAAGCTTCGCGGTAGAGCTCGACGGCGACTATGGTGACGACGCAGCGCTCGTGTCGCGACGCCATGTCCGCGCGGAAGCCTGCGACGTGCGCGACAGCCTGCGTTGATGGATGTGTGATGTGCCACGGGGTCGACGGTGCCATGGGGTCAGACGCAGGGAAGGAAGGGGTGACGAGAGAGAGGGGTTCGAAAAGAGTTCACTCGCCCGCGAAATAAGCCCTTTCCCGTCGCCGCCGCTTTCTCGCGCGCCTTCCATGGTGTGCGTCTTCCCCGCGCCGCTCTGCCCGTACGCCATGACGGTCGCGTTGACACCGCGGACGCAGACGTCGTGGAGCGCGGGGTCCAGGCACGCGCGCGATACGTCGTCGTCGGTCGCCCCTCCGTCGAAGACCCCGTCGAATACGAACGCGTGCGTCTGCGTCGGTGAAGAGGAAGGCGGGGGCGAGCCGCCCGCGCCCGCGCCGCCGGGGGAGACGGACGCGCTCGCGGGCGATGCGACGAGGATCTCGGAGCTCTCAGCGCGCGACGATACGGGGGAAGGGACGGCGGCGCGGCATGAAGGTGGGCGCACGCGGCACACGACGCGCGTGCCCATGGCTCTGACGCCGACCTCGCGCCGCGACACAGCTGTGCATACATAAAACTTAAATTATTCCGAGAAAAAGCCACGACTCGTCACCTTTGGTCGTATCGGATATATTGGACTCGCGCGCACACCAACGCGCGCGCCATGGCGACCCTCCTCCTCCGCGCGCATGCGTATCCCCTCGCGCGCCGCCCGCCTCCTCCTCCGCGCGCCGCGTCCTCCCGCCGTCGCATCTCAACACGCGCGTCGTCCTCGCGCCCGAGCCTGCGCCGCAACCGCAAGGACGACGGTCGAGGCACCGACCCGTTCGTCAGCCTCCACGGCTGCCACACGCAAGGCTGCTGCACCAACGACTTGGTGGCGTCGCTCGAGGCACGCGCCGAACGCGCCGCGGGCATCACGCGCGACGGCGGCATCCCCCTCGTCGAGGACGTGTCCTTGCGCGAGTGCCCCGACGGCGACATCTTAGCCGCCATCGCACACCGCGCGGGGGAGATACACGTCGGCTCCCTCGCCGCCGATATCCTCTGGGAGTGGTACGCTCATTTCCTTTATTTTAATCCTCGCATGGGCAATTAGTCTGCTGACGTCGTGTTTTGTTTAACTCTCGCAGTGTCTCCACCGAACGCATGTGCCACCTGCCAGAGGCGGGCGTGCTTCTCGACGCGATGTGCGCCTCCAACGGAGGCCCGTTCACCGATATCCACGACTTGTACCTGCACAGCATGGTACCGATGGCGTGGATGCGCGGGGGCGAAGACGCGCGCGAACATCCCCCATCCTCCTCCGCCGCCGCCGCCCCCACCGCTTACAACACCTCTTCCGAGGGGAGGGAAAAAAAACAAGTCGAGAAAGAAGACTCTTCCGAGGAGAAGAAGAAGGACTTTTCGAAAGAGTCTCCTCCCGGAGCTGACTTCACCGAGCACCTCAAACACGACATGCGCACGGACGCGGACAAGTCCGCGGCGAGGGATGCCATCACATTTGTGCCACCGAACCCACGCGCCGCGGCTCGCGCGGACGGCCACCGCACCTACAGAGTACCGCAGTCCGCTCTTCACACCGGCGACTCACCGCCCAAATACGGGTACGTACGAAAGTTTACTCTGAACCAAAAAGTTTACTCCGAATACCCTTTCCTAACCCGTGTTAGCGTATGACCCACGTATGAACTAACGGTGACCTAACGATGATTAATAGGTGGCACATGCCGTACGATTACACCCCACGGCACCTCGCGTACGTCCTGCACGCGCTCATCGAGCTCCCGCCCCCAGCCGAACACGACGCCCAAGCGCAGGTACGAAATAAAAACCTATTTGCCGTTACATTTACCTAATACTAATACACCTGATATACCTAACCGCGCAGGACGATAGGGCGCTGACCGCGAAGGCCGTCGCGCACCTGTGCGGCCTCTTCTCACGTGACGCGTGGCACAGCGAACACGTGTCGCACTCCGACCTCGCGTCAATCGTCAAATCATTCGGTGAGTATATTTTTATCTTCGTATATATGGGCAATTTGAGTGACGTCGCGTTTTGTTTACAGCCGACGTGCCGAAAGTTCTCGAGGAAGAACACTGCGGCGATTTCACGAAAGTCGCGAGAAGGGTACTTCGTGAGCTCGCCAAACCCGTGGAGACCCACGGCGGCAGGTGGGACTACGATCCAATTGGCTAATTAGAACACTAACCCCTATTACGAGACTGACCGAGACCGACCTCGCCCCCCGACCTCGCAGTTTCACCCCCGCCGAGCTCACCGCGGTGGTGACCTCGTACGAACGCGCGTACGACGAGTGCTGGGCGCACCACCCGGAGCTCATCGAGGTCCCGGGTTCGATTCCCATCCCGATCGAATCGATGCCCTCCAGCGGCCACGGCAAACCAGAGCCGAACTACGTGAACCGCGTGTATTGCCCGGTGCGTTTATTTTAATCTTTGTGAGAGTCACGGGCAATTGGTCTGATGACGTCGTGTTTTGTTTTGCAGACGGATGAAAAGAAATTCGATCGCTACGCGGTGGACAGGTGAGTTGATTTTTTTTCCCGAGCGGGCAATTAGCATATATATGCTGACGTCGTATTTTGTTCATCACAGGTGGTCGAAATACGCAAAGTCCGCCAGGTTCTACGACAGTCAGTCGGAGTTGAGGGATGGAATCTCGGTGACGCGCCGGGTGCTGCGATCGTTGATTCCTTTCGTCATGAAATCTGCGTCCAAGTACACCGTCGCTCAGCTCGACGCCGTCGGGTACGTACGTTGAACAGTCACCTTTACATACCCAAATACCCAATTACCACCCAATTAACGCTGACATTCAACCACTGACTAATCCGCAGGGCCGTGTGTGAACGGTTCGGGGTTACAACGACGTTCACCACCGAGGGCGGCGACCGGACGACGATGAACCAGATCATCGAGCGCAAACGCGCGCACGAGCGGTACGTTCATCTTAATCTTTGTACAGGCAATCAGACTGACGCTGAAGTCGTGTTTTATTTGTTTACAGTTTCATCCTTTCAAGGGAATCCTACGACGAGGCCGACGCGAACGACACGCGGGCGAGGACGCCGATGACGAAGCAGTCGACAGGGACGAATGGAGAGCCGGGGAAGAGCGGGATCGGAAATGCCGGGAAAGAGTGGGAGTGAATTCTTCGCCGCCGATGACACGCGCCACAGCGTCGGCTCGATGGTCCGCAATCATCCCAATTTCAGGCAGGTGTCTTTGCCGGTTGTGAGTGCTCCACGTGTACTCTAGGTGGAGCTGAGCCACCAAAGATGTACACGTTGATACCAGCGTAAGTCAACCGGCAGAGACACCTGCTGATGGAGCATCGAGCCGACGCGAGGCGCGCCAGGCCGGAGCATCGTCGACCCAATTGAGGGCCATCACTCACGCATGTTTTCGCGGGTTGCGTGCTCCACATGTACAGATCATGACGTCCATCATGACCATCGTGCATGTGGGAGGCCAACATTTTGGTATCGACCCGCGAAAACATCCGTGCCGTCCTCAATCGGGCCGACGGCGCCTCCGAGCGATACACCAAACGATACGAACATGGCCGATGACACCCGCCGCCGCGTCCGCTCGATGGTAGAAGCTTCATGATCGCAGGTGCCTTCGCCGGTTACAAGCACCCCACGTGTATTAAAACACACTCATCAAAGAGATACACGTGGGATCGGTGCTGACAACGAGTAACTTCCCACGTGCTAGACCGGCGAAGACACCTGCTGTGAGGACCATCGAGCCGACGCGCGGCGCGCCAGGCCGAGGTGTCGTCCACCCGATGAGTGCCTCGACTTACACAGATGCTTTCGCGGGTCTGATGTTCCACGTGCTTTAAGTCCAACGAGCACGTGGCACCTATTCATCTTGGCCAAGACCCGCGAAAACATCTGTGCCGACTCTCATCGGGTCGACGACGCCTCCCACGTCTAGCTAGAACACACACACACTTACGAACGACACGAACACTTACGACTCAATTCAACACACTACTACACACACACGCGCCTTCACACTACTTGTACGTACGTACGCGATGCTCTCTTACACAGATCTCCCACCTGGTCTTATTACAACCTCCCGCGGCGGCTAGCTAACAAACGCCGGGTGTCTCTCTCTTCCACGGACCACCCCGCCACTCCTCCTTCTCCATCTTAGAATTGAGATCGAATCCACGAGTCTCATCTTCATCTACCCCGAGCTGAGGTAGTGGAGGCACCAGATGACACCCACCATCCCCCACACCGCGTAGCAAAACTGCCGTCCGTTCTTGTTGTTCACGAACACCGCGTTGAAGTGCTTGACCGTCTCCCCCAGAGTCTCCCCGACGCCGCCCATGGAGTCTCCCATCCCTGTAATAACACACGCCGTCACACCAATTGCCCGTACGAAAATAAAAAGAAACTTACCGTCCAGCAGCTTCTTGTGCGACTCGGCTTCGTCGTGAATGTTGTCGGTGATGGAGCGTAGCATCGCGACGCGGTCGGACATGTGACCGATGGCGGCGTCGTTGTCGCGCTCCAGGCTCTCCGGGTCGTTTCGCATCTGCATCTCCACGGAGCTGCCGTCGCCGAAGAGCGAGGAGCCACCGGGCCGGCCGGATTGTCGTCCCCTGGAGTTCGAGGGAGGCGGGGGGGAAAGGGGAGATCTAATTAGAATTTGTTTTCGGAGAGGGCACCCTAGTGTGTGGGAGTCGTTGGGCGGGTCACTAGGTGGTCATGAAGGGCGGACGCGACGAGCGATGTTCGTACGTACCTCACGGCATCGTTCTGGTTCCAGCTGGACATCCCCGACGTGCGCACACGGAGGAGGCCGCGCGTCGACGAGAGTGACCGGGGTTGACGTTGAGAATGCATTATTTATTTTTGGGCGGGCGGACACCGAAGCGGTCGGTCGCCCGTCTGAGAGCGCTCAGCGGTAGCAGTCTTATCTGGTGCCTCCTCCGTCTCATCTCGTCCGCGCTCACTCGAGTTCACGCACTCGAGTTCACGACCGATGTCCTTCGCCGTCGCATCCACCGCGAGCCTCCGCGCGCCCGTCGCCGTCCGCGGCGATGCTTCCGCCCGCCGCCGCACCCGCGTCACGGTACGCTCCAAGCCGGATCCCTCTCGTGACGTGGCGCCGACTCGCTCATCGATGCACATCGATGCACAGCTGTGTACACAACGTCCATCCACGCTGACCCCGCCGCTCTCCCCGCATCATCTACGACACCCCTCAACGCAGGCATCCCTCTCCCCGTCGCATCCCACCGAGCGCGCGTCCATCGTGAAGACCGTCGTGGACCGCATCGCCGGCGCCTCCCTCGCCGTCGCAGCCACCGTGGCCATCGCCACATCCCCCGCGTCCGCCATTCAGATGGGGCTGCCCGAAGAGGAAGTCACCAAGCTCATCTGCGACGCGGCGTGCGAGACCACGATCAACGACGCCGAGCTCGTCACCACCCAGTCCGGCCTACAGTACCGCGACATCAAGGTGGGCGACGGCGTCCAGCCGGAGATCGGCTTCCAAGGCAAGTTTATTTTTAGTTACGTACGGGCAATTGGTTTGACGTCATGTTTTTTTAACAGTCGTCGTCGATTACATCGCGAAAAACGAGCAAGGACTGGTGCGTTTATCTTTATTTCCGTACGGGCAATTGGTATTCTGACGCCGTGTTTATTTAATCAACGAACAGATCTTCGACAACTCCCTGGAAAAGGGAAAGCCGAACGATATTCGCATCACCGGACTCGGACCGGGCGGCGACACGAACGTCATCCCCGGGCTGGACGAGGGCGTCCTCACGATGCGATCGGGCGGTATCAGGAGGCTCTACATCCCGGGAGAGCTCGCGTTCCCCAAAGGTCTGGCGTCGGCGCCGGTAAGTTAATTTTTAGTTTCATACTTGCAATTGGAGTGACGCGTGTGTTTTGTTCACAGGGGCGGCCGCGGATCTCGGCATTCTCTCCAGTCGTGTTCGACGTCAAGCTCCTTTACATCCCAGGACTGGAGTGATCGTGTTACTCTTAGTAGGCGTGACTATGAATATGAATGTGAATTATGAATATTAACCCCAAATAGGTACTCGTATCCGACTCGCACCCTCGTACGCTAACCTGCGCAATTGATTGAATCAATAATCGTCCCCTCGAGTGAGCACCTCCTTGCACGTGGGCCGGAGCAAAATCGTGTGCTCGTACTGCGCCACGTACGAACCCGCCACGTCCACCAGTGGCGGGTACGGCTGGATGATACCGTTGTCGCACAGGTTCTTGAGCGCCATGAGGTATTTAGTCTCGCCGATGCGATCCAGAAATCGGCGGCAAAACGCCAGCGTGCCGAAGTTTCTGTGTGGGTTATTGGTCAGTGTTTGGACGGTATTTAGGTGGTATTTGGGTATTTGGGTGGGAGACTGGCTGACTGCTGTGCGTACCTGTCGATGACTCCGAGGAGTTGCTTGGCGCGCGGCAGACGCAGCGGCACGTGCCCGACGTCGTAGTTTTTCATGTAGTGCGAGCACTCCAGGTCTTCCCGGACGTACCTGCGCGAAGACGCAATGCAAAGGTCATAAGTTCGAGCCCGTCAGCGATCGATTCAATTGAATGCATCGTTCGTTGAGAAGGCACGGGCGTTCATCGTCGAGTGTGTCATCAAAGGTAGAAGCCGAGAAAAACCAACCCCCCAAAACAAATTGCAGATGTGAAGGCTAAAGGAGGCCACGGAGGCTCTTGGATGCCGTCTCGTGGTACTATGATGCCGTTCGTTCGTTCTTCGGATCGAGTGTGTGTTTGTTGCGGCGCCGCGTGGGGACGGAGGGAGAAAAACTCTCCCTATAGGTAAAGCCACGGTGTGTGCCGCGTAGGGTTTAGGGTATAAACCCTAAACCCGAGCGCGACGGCGATTGTCCCCGGTGCGACGCCTCGATCCGATTCGAATGAATTGAAAAAAAAAGAATTTGTCGACGATGACTGGTAACGGGCCGCGACGCAAACCGTAAATAAGGTGAGTGATGCGTACCCTTTGCCCGTGCTTCCGAACGTCTCGATGGCGTAAAACTCCCCTTCCTCCATCTTCGTGGTCTCGCCGCCCCTGACGATCGGCACGGATTTGCCCGCGTGTATTTGGTACGGCGCGATGGAGTGCCCTGTAAATAGAAATAGAAATAGAAATAACACGCCGTCAGTCAGTCCAATTGCCCGTACAGACGGAAATTAAAGATGAACTCACCGTTCAAGTTTCTGCAGCACTTCACCTTGTACGTCTTGCCGTTCAGTTCCACTTCGTGCGATTCCATCACCTCCTCGATCGCTTCGCCGATGTCGCATAAGCGCACGTCGATGCCCGCTTCCTTTATTCCGCACTCAGTGGCTTCACGCACGGCGTCCAGTAAAGGGTCGTACTTATCGTTGAACGTCTTTGTAAACGCGCAATCGATGATGCGGCCTGCACAGTTGCCCATACGTAAATAATAGAAATAATAGAGATGCTAGAAATAATAGAAATAATGGAAATATAAATAGAGATGAATGTCAGGATAGAGATGGTTGACACGCACCGTTGATTTGCGTGCCGAAGTCAAACTTGATGACGTCGTCTTTGTCGATGATGGTGTTGTCGCCTCCGTTCGGGGTCCAGTGCGCGGCGATGTGGTTCTGGCTGCACCCGGTGGGGAACGCGATGCCGGCTTCTAGTCCTCGTTCTTCGATCAATCGGCGGACGGAATTTTCCAAAGTTTCTGAAAGAGTTGAACAAAACAAGACGTCAGTTTTTCAGTCTGATCGCCCATACGTTTGATCACGGAAATAATAAAGATGAACGCACCGCACACGTCTATGAGTTTCATCCCTGGCTTCACCCAGTCGCTTATGTACCGCCTTACTTCTCTGTGAACCTCCGAGCACTGCCGCACTTCGTTGTACATGTTCCGCTCTAAGCGCTCGAGCTCGCGTTTTTCTTCCGAGGTTTCCCGCCAGACGTTGTCGTCCTTGTAGTGCTGAATCTCACCCTCCGGGAAGACGTTGTTGAAGAGATGGGAAACGGGGACGGTCGGCGGGGCGGTCTGGCCCGCGGCGCCGGAGCCCGCGGCGCCTCCGCCTCCTCCGCCTCCTCCCGTCTTCTTCTTCTTTTTCTTTTTCTTCTTCTTCTTGGCGGCGGCGGATGGGGTGCCGTCGGCGGTGGCGGCGGCTTCATCGCCGGAGGCTTCGTCGTCGTCGTTGCCACCATCGGCGTCACCGGCGGCGGCGGTCACGTCGAGCTTGGCGAGCTCGGCGGCGACGACGTCCTCATCCGTGGGCGCCATGGGTATCGACGCGTCGTCGAAGGATCGAAGGCGATGCGACGTGGAATCGATGTCCTCGAAACGCGACGAACCGAGCGCGCGGTCGGCGGTGACGAGCAGCCCTAACACCTCGGATTATATTCACGAAAGCAGAAGCAAAATATTTTTATTTTCCTCAACTGGAATAAAATTGCGCCGACGACCGCTGGCTACTGCGATGTACCTACAATACAACTCGACGCCTCTGTGTCCTGTCCCTGATGACGTCATCCCGAACCATCAGTCGTCCTCGACGGGTGCGTATTTTTTGTTGAGCTTCCGCCACAGCTGTCGTTCCTTCCCTTTATACCTCTTCAGCAAGTTTGGAATCTCATCCATCTTGCCTGGATTGTGTTCCGAGTAGAACGCTTTCAGTCGCATCCTCCACTCCGCCTGCGCCGGGTCCAGGGCGCCGTACCCGCCCCCCGGGACGTGCGAGAAGTTCGTGAAGTAGTCCACCACGCCGAGCATCGTGGGTAGGAAGAAGAGGAGGAGGAAGAAGACGTGGAGCGGGTTCAAGCCGAACCACAGTTTTTTGTCCTCCGCCTTTTTAAATTTGCGTTCCTCGACCTCATCCTCGCGTTGTTCGCGCGCGTTCGCTCTGCGCACCGCGCCGTCACCCTTCGGCATTAGGGTTTAGGGTTTAGTGTGTGTGTGTGTGTGCTAAGTGTGTGGTGTGGGGGTGGGCACACCGGTGCGGGCGCTTGTGACGAGTCGACTAGGTTTGATTGAATTGTCGTCAAGCCGCGGCCTCGGGCTGAGAATCGGCACCGTGAAGTGCCGATTTCTTCTCGGAAGAAACGAAACTGAAGTGAAAGCCACGACTGAGGCACACCTGGCCCCCACTTCCCTCGACACCATGGACACGCGGAAGAGGAAACGAGATGAATACGAGTCGGATCTCGTGACGTTCATGCGTATCGGCAACATATCGATCCTCGACGCCCTCGTCGTGAAGTTGTCGGACGTGTTCACTGCGGAGATACTCCCAAAGCTCGATATGAACGATACCCTCAACTTAGCGCAGGTGAACAAGACTTACAACGCCGCTGTGTGGAGCGTAGGCGGCGTTCGGTCATCATTGGGGGCGAAGATGACGGCTCACATAAAGCCTCAGAAGAGGTTGCCTCCGATGTACTACGCGGCACACTACGGCAACGCCCCCGCGGTCAGGGCCCTGCTTGAGTCCGGGGTTGACGCAAACAAGTCTTTGACGATAGGCAGAACGACAGCTTTGATCCTCGCTGCTAGGCGAGGGCACGTCGCGACAGTGAAGCTCTTGATTGAAAAGGGTGCTGATCTGAACATAGTGCATTTGACGACAGGCGAAACGGCTCTATACAGAGCTGCTGAACAAAGCAACCTGTTATGTGCCATGGAGCTCTTAAAGGCGGGCGCAGACGTGAACATCGCAAACAAAGATGGCCAAACTCCCCTTATGGTCGCAGTTAAAAAAGGGTGCATTTCACTCGTAGCGCTTCTCATCCAGTCCGGTGCAGACGTTAATGTGGTCGACAACAACGGTATGAATCCGTTGGCACTCACCGCCGTTCACGCTTGCAACATCGGCAAAAGTAAATATGACAGACTCGTGGCTATACTGAAGGGGACCGATCACTTGAAAACTTAGAACAATTCCATCACGTGCAAGACTCTTAATAACGAAACACATTAAGTCATTACCCGCAGACTATTAGCTAGCTAGACTATCGATCGTCCTCCCTCTCTAACAAGCGTTACACCCTCACGTCTCAGCTCAAGAAAAATTTGGTATTGGCAAAGTCCTGCGTCAGAGGATTATACCCACTGCCGGTGACAGTCGCGTCCAAGTCCGCGTGCCGTCGCATGAACTCCTTCGTGCTGATAACTTCACACGCTCGATCTCGATTCACCCGGGGTTGCCCACCACCGTGATTCCCCGGGGTAACGGCGCCTTTGCCGCCGGCGCCGCCGATTGAATTATTCAATTCAATTGAATTATTAAATTCTCGAGCCGACTCATCCAACGACACCAGCGCATCAAAGTCGGTTGGAAAGAACACGTCGCACCCGCCCACCTGGTCCAGGTATGTTCCTAAGTCTTCGCTCTTACCACCGGGCGCCTGCGTGGCGACCAGCGGGGCGTTGATTCCCTGCGTATATCATATGCGTAACAGTGTCGGGTCAGTAAATAACAACGGAATGAAAATTATTAACGGCAATTAGGCGGAATGCGCGAGTCACAACGACGCACCGGAACCCGAACGTTGGGAAGTGAATCGAAGTCCGCGGCGATGAGCCTGTGCCCAGGCCGTTTGCGATGCAGCGTCTCGAGCAGCGATAGCGCCCCGGTGGGCACGAAACGCGCGTCCCAATCGCTTTCACCGCGGAGCCATCGGTCGACGAACTTTTTCGATAAATTGCCAAAACTTTTGCCAAAACTTTTGGCAACTGACGCCTCCTCCATCTGATGGCCTTTATCGATCGCATCGCACGCCCTGCGTAACAGCGGGTCGGTCATCGGCTCCAGCCGCTGCTCAAACCCAAACACGGCGTTGTCCTCGGCACGCCTACGCGCGAACACCCTGGTCTGCATCGTGCAATTGGGTTTAGGATCGTCAGTGGGAAGCACCCTGTCGTGAGGTAAATTGTCCAAAACTTCGAGAGCGACGACGAAGCATTTCTCATATTTTACCGCTCCCCACCCCTTGGCGTCGGTGGCGTCTCTTCGTTCCACCGAATACGTCGCTTTACCACCCGCGTCGTACCGTTTGCCCATACGAGGTTTAGCGCTATTTGGGGTATGCCCGCCCGTGTGTGTGTGTTCAGTGACGACGTTAACGTCGGCTCCGAGTTGCCTTTTCACAGTTTCCCTTTGAAGCTTTGCGAGCTGGTGCGAAATCTGTACGAGTTGGACAAAAAAACACGACGTCAGCGGTCTAATTGCACGTGCAGGTGCGAGAAATAAAATAAACTCACCTCGACGCCCACGTATTTCGTGCGGGCGAACACGCGCGGGTCTGCGTCGCGTATGTGCGCCAAGATATTCGCGGCGCACGTCCCGGTCCCACCCCCTAGCTCATATATCGTTAGATCTGAATCTGAGTCTAATTGCCCACACGCGTGCCACTCGGCGAGGATGTACCGCGCGATCGCGTTCGCGTAGTGCGGTCGGAAGATTTCCACCGGTGTGAGCCACTGCGATGCCAGCTGTGCGTACCGACCCGCGAGCACCCGCGCGTAGTCCTCTTGGCCGAGCAGCGCGTGGAACGGGATGGGCTTGGACATCACTCCGACGGGATTGCGTGAGGGTTGCGTGAAGTACCCGTCGGTTCGGTTGTAGAGTGCCTCTCGTATGAAGTCTCGCAGCAGCCACCCGTCGTTCGGCAAAGTCATCCATTGCTGCTGCGATGACGCCGCGAATGTGGTGTGGACACCTCGCGCGCGGTGCGATGTCGACGTCGAGGACGCGGTGAGGTGGGAGGAGGATGCGCGATGTGCGATCCAACCCCGGCATCGCCGCGCCGCCGCGCCACTCATCCCTGGTGCGCGCCCCAACCACTGATTTGATCCGCGCAGCAGTCTCATCATTCATTCACACCGGCGATGATTTTCATTTTCGTTCTCACTCACGGAGGCGGCGGTGGCCACACACGACACAACAACAAAGCACCACGATGGGACACGGCGACGGGGCGCGCAAGGGCCAGGCTGGCAAGGCCACGCATGTGCACGGCGGCAAGTACGTCAACCGCGAGGGGTTCAAGGCGCACCGCAACATGAAGCGCGCGGTCCGCGACGTGGACAAGGAGGATGCGCTGAAAGGCCGCGCGTGCGTGGGCATCTGCCGCAGATGCGTCCAAAAGGTGCGACGACGCCCGTGTGACTCCCTGACTCCGTCGATGCGCCCATTACGCGTTAACGGCGGTAATTACTGACTCCCACCGTCCCATACGCACTACCACAGGTCCAGTGGAGGTTTCAGTTTGGCAAGTACAAGGCGCGGCTGGGCAACAACAAGGGCAACTGCGGCGGGTGCAAGCTCAAAACCATCGTTTTCGCCTACAGGTCGCTGTGTGATAAATGCGCGAGTGAGCGGCGGCTGTGCCCCGGGTGCGGCAAGCCGCCGGAGGATGCGCGGCTCGCGGATGGCGACGGGGAGCCGAGCGATGGAGAGGATGGGGATGGGGACGAGAGCAGCGATGAGGACCTCGACGGCGTGGTCATCACACACCTCAGCGACGACGAGGGGGGCGCGTAGGGGTCGACGAAGAGAAGACGGGGCGCTCCGATGTATTCCTAGCTCTAAGTGTTGACGACTAAGTAAAACAGTCACGGGTTTTCGTAGGATCTCATTTTATCATCGAAACTAGTCGACGTCGTCACTCGCATCACTCCAAGGACACGCGCGACACCTGCACACGATGGAGCGCGGCGCGATCGATACCGGCGCGATTACGACGGCACCGCGACTCGCGCTCGATGCCAACGCGCTGCTCGCCTACGCCAAGGCCCACGTCCCGGCCGTGCGCCGGGCTGGCCGCAAGGTTCACTCGTTGCAAATTTCGCAGTTTGGGCACGGGCAATCGAATCCAACCTACAAGCTCCAGTGCGTCGACGTCCACGGGCAGGATATTAAAGGCCTGAGCTTCGTGCTGCGAAAGAAGCCACCTGGCAAGATATTAAAGTCCGCGCACGCGATCGAGCGCGAGCACACCGTCCAATCCGCCCTACACCGGGCTCGAACCGACGACGTCCCGGTCCCGACGATGCTATCCTTGTGCGAGGACACATCAGTGGTGGGCACGCCGTTCTACCTGATGTCGTTCGTTCGCGGGCACGTGTTCACTAAACCCGGGCTGGATCACCTCCCGACATCCGCGCACAGACGCGCGGTGTACGACGCGATGGCGGACACACTCGGCGCGCTGCACAGACTCGACCCGAGACGCATCGGGCTGGCAAACTTCGGCGGTGGCAAAAGCAAAAGCGATAAATCTAATGCGACGTACAGCAAGCGACAGCTGGAGAGGTGGGCGGGGCAGTACGCACTGTCGCTGACGCAAGTTAACGGAGACATGAAGCCTGAGCCGGCGATGGTGAAACTCATCGAGTGGCTGCGATTTAACTGCCCGTTAAACGAACCTGACGGCCGTTTAGTGCACGGCGACTACCGGCTGGATAATTTGGTAAGTCTATTTTAATGCTTTCGTACGGGCAATTGGTTTGATGACGTCGTGTTTATTTCTATTTATTTATTTGCAGGTTTTTCAATCACCCGTCGGGCCAGGGCGCCCGGTTCGAGGCGCCAAACCCGGCCGAGGGATCCTCGCGGTGCTGGACTGGGAGCTCAGCACCGTGGGGAGTCCGTACGGCGACGTGGCGTACTGCTGCATGCCGTATAACCTCCCACCGGCGTCGGTAAACACGCCGGCGGCGTACCCCGCGTTCACGGGTTCGAGCCCTCCAGAGGTGAGAGTTGATTTTATATTTAACTATCTCGCTCGTGTGGGCAATTAGTTTGCTGACGGCGTGGTTTTTTCACACACAGGGCGTTCCGACGGAAAGCGAGTTTGTGAAGCGATGGTGCGCCGCGTCGGGGCTTCCCGACCCGATGAGACGCCGCGAACACATCGCGGGTGACCCGGGCGGGGCGAAGAAGGCGATTTGGCCGTTTTATATGGCGTTATCGCTGTTCCGCGGCGCGGCCATCTTAGCTGGTGTGCGGGCGAGAGCGGGTAAGTTTCTTTTATTTCGCGTGCGTATGGGCAGTTAGAGACTGACGTCGTGTTTTGTTCACAGCGATGGGAAACGCGTCGGCGTCGAACGCCGCGCAGGCGGGGGCTTTGGTGGAGACCCTAGCGCACAGGGCGCTTGTTCTGTGCGGTGTGGACGTGGGTTCGATTCCCCGCGCGATCGGCGTTCCGGGTACTCCGGGTGACCGTAAGCCCATACAGGGGCTGACGTACGAGAGGGGCATGGATCCCAGCGAGAACGCGGCGGCACTTTTGGTAAGTTTCTTTTTATTTCCGTACGTACGGGCAATGGTGCTGACGGCGTGTTTTATTACAGGTTAAACTTCGCGCGTTCATGACGGATCACGTGTATCCCGCGGAGCAAATCCTGGAAACGCACGCGGCCACGGACCAGCGCTGGAGCGTTCACCCAAAGGTGGAGGAGCTCAAGCACTTGGCAAAGTCCGCGGGGCTGTGGAACCTATGGCTGCCCAGAGACAGCGGCGCGTTGATCAAGATCAAGGTTAGTTTATTTCAATTCTGTTAATTCTCGTACGGGCAATTGTATTGACGACGTGTTTCTGTTTTTGTTTAACTCTTGCAGGGTGCGGAGACTGATGGGTTGATGAAAGGACCCGGGCTGACTAACCTCGAATACGCGCACCTCGCCGGGTGCATGGGCGCGTCCGTGTGGGCCTCTGAGGTTTTCAACTGCTCCGCCCCGGACACCGGTAACATGGAAGTGTTGTTGAGGTACGGCACCGGGGCGCAGCAGGAGCGCTGGTTGAAGCCTTTACTTTTGGTAAGTTTATTTTTGGTTATTTTTGGTTATTTTTGGTTATTTTTGGTTATTTTTGGTTATTTTTGGTTATCTTTGGTAGTCTTCGTATGGGCAATTGGTTTGACGTCTTGTTTAACTTTTAACAGGGTAAAATTCGTTCTTGTTTCGCGATGACTGAGCCGGCGGTTGCTTCCTCCGACGCCACTAACATCGCCGGTTCGATCGTGACACGTGGCACAAACTACGTGATCAACGGCCGTAAGTGGTGGACAAGCGGGGCGTGCGATCCTCGGTGTGAGCTGGCGATATTCATGGGTAAAACTACCCCAGACGGCACCGCCGGCGTTCCCAAGCATCGGTGAGTGGAGCCTATTTACCCTCCTGTCCACCCCGACTATTTACCGTTACAATTACGATTACGTAACTCACATTTCGCATGATGTCATCCTTCCTACCGCGCCATAGGCAACAGACGATGGTGTTGGTGCCCATGCGCGCCAAGGGTGTGGAGGTTGTTCGACCTTTGCCAGTTTTTGGCTACGACGACGTAAGTTTATTTTAATGATTGTATTGGCAATTGGTTTGACGTCGTGTTTATTTTACAGGCTCCTCACGGCCACGCCGAGACGCTGTTCACCGACGTGACTGTACCGGTGAAGGACGCTTGTTTGTTAGGGGAAGGTCGCGGGTTCGAGATTGCTCAAGGGCGTTTAGGCCCCGGGCGCCTGCACCACTGCATGCGTCTGATCGGAATGGGCGAGCGCGCGTTGACGCTGGCGGCGAGGCGGGCGGAGGTGAGCCATCTTTGTATTTACCTTTACGAACGTCTATTTACCTATTTCCCACACAGGCGCGGGTGGCGTTCGGTCAGCCGCTGTCGAAGAACGCGTCGGTACTTCAAACCCTGGGTAAGATGCGCGTACGATTGGACGGTGCCAAACTGGCGACGTTGGACGCCGCGAGGTTACTCGACGCCGAGGGTAACAAGTCAGCCAAGGGCGCGATCGCGGCTTGTAAAGGTGAGTTTATTTTAATTCTCGTACGTGCAATTGCACTGACATCGTTTTTTTTTGTTTTAAGTCGCGGCTCCGGCTGCCGCCATCGCGGTGATCGACGCGGCGATTCAGATCCACGGTGCGTTGGGCGTGTGCGACGACACCCCGCTGGCGAGGATGTTCGCGGGTGCGCGGACGCTGCGGTTGGCGGACGGGCCGGACGAGGTTCACCTGGAGACCATAGCCAAGTTGGAAGTGCGGCGGTCGCGTTTGTAGGAAAACTTTATAAACTCTTTTTTGGACACCTTGTGATTGATAACGGGTCGTCGATTGATTGTTGGCATTTCATCCGAGGTGCTCTGCGTACCACTTGGCGTATTTCTCCCACTCCGGGCACTTGTTATCCACCGCGTACTGCAGGCAGTCCCAGCGTTTGTTACCGGCGGCGTTATGGCACGTGTACCAGTCCCAAGGGCACCCGTTCTCGTGTAAGTACTGGAGAGCGGGCAGGTGACCATTAAGGGCTGCGTAAAGGCACGTGTGTGTACCCCAAGCACGGTTGTTTACTCGCGCCCACTTCAGCAGCCTTACACTCCCACGCACAGCAGCGTGTTTACATACGGAGTTCGCAGCTTCACCAAGAAGTCCAACGACTCTCTCGTAGGGCAGAGTCAGTGCTTCATCGTTGTCCAGAAGGCGCATGACACGGGCAATCCGCGTCCAAAAAGGCATGTCCGTGAACGCACCGAAGTCGAACCTGTCAGGGTACGCAGCGGCAGTCTTGGAGGCGTCCCTCCACAGCTTGCTCACCAGGGCGAGGTTGCCGCGGGTCTTTACGCACTGCACGTGGGAGAACACCACGGTCGCGATATCAAAGTTGGGATCGAAGGTGGGACGGTACGCATCGAGCACGTGTTCGCCGTTCCTGAGCTGCATGGTGACGGTGCGGGGCGAAGAGTGAGGCGTCGTGGCTTTTGCTTGAAGCTCTCGAAAGTTTTTTTTGTGTCGTCCTATGATAAATAAATGCGTGTTTGCGTTTGTCGTCGTCATTTTTTCGTCATTCTTTCGATCGCGAGCGCACGGGCGCGATGCGTGCGGTGTTCATCGCCGCGTTTGTATCGATCGCGGCGGTGTCCGCGACACGTCCGGGCGAGGACATCGTCGTCCGGCCGGGCCCGGACACCGTCCACTTCGGAGGGTACGAACGATGATGCCCTCACGCGCATCAGTGCCCCGACCCTTCGAGCGATTTGCCCAGTCTAAAATGCCAACCTAAACCCGTTCGTCACCCACCATCTCACCGTACCTATCTCACCACCAGGTGGAGCGCGGAGTATCCCGCGGTGGCCGTCGCGAACAGCGGCGACGTCGTGCACCTCTGGACCGTCTCCGGCGAACCCGGCGGCATCCCCCTCGACCATTGGGCCGTCCCGGACGAATTACAATCAATCTGGCAAAATCAATGCGGAAAAAACGACGGCACGCAGCCGGGGTGCCTGGACAGAACCCACTGCCCGGTACCTCACTGCGGCGCGCCCGGCCCGCACATCATGACCGGCCCGGTGCGTGTGAAAGGCGCGCAGCCGGGGGATATTCTCAAGGTGGAAATACTCACCACGGAACCGTGGAGCTCGTGGGGATGGAACACCATCCGAAAAGGCAAAGGCGCGCTCGGTGAGTTTTTATTTTATTCATTTATTTATTCATCTTTTATTTCACGACGACACACGGGCAATTGGACTGACGTCGTCTCGTATACGCTTTAATCGACAGGCCATCTACCCGAGTTCGACGTCCCGGAGACGATCGTGATCCCCATCGACGTGGACAAGAAAACCGCGCGGATGCCGTGGGGGGGTGCCGAGACGGGTGCCGAGGGGGGTGCCGACACAGCTGTGCGCGATGCGGGCGTGGAGTTTCCTTTAAACTGCTTCTTCGGACAGATGGGCGTAGCGCCAGCTCCAAACAAAGGTGAGTTAGAGTTACCTTCGAGTACATTTACATTTCCTTCCGTAATGGAAATTAGACCACTGACGTCGTGTCTATTTACCCTTAATAACAGGAACGCTGTCCTCGATCAAGCCGGGTGAACACGGCGGCAACTTGGACAACAAGGACCTATCACCCGGTTCGACACTGTATTTTCGAGTGAACGTTCCGGGAGCTATGTTCAGCGCCGGAGATGGGCACGGCGCGCAGGGCGACGGTACGTTTCTATTAGTTAATTGGCAGCATATATATGGCAATTAGACTGACGACGTGTCCTGTGTACAGGCGAGTTTTGCGTCACCGCGCTGGAGACTTCGCTGCACGGCCGATTTCGTCTCACCGTGTTGAAAAATAAAAACGACGAGTACACTCATAATACCCATACCGGGTCTTCTAACCGCAAACAAGGTACCGGCGGGTCACTGGTGGACAGTGTGGAACGGTCACTGTTCGCGTCGCATTTGGCCAATCCACGCGCGGAGACTGACACGCACTACGTGTCGATGGCGTTTCACGAATCCCTCGACGTCGCCGAGAAGGAGGCTCTTCTGGACATGATTCGGTGCGTTATTATTTCACCCTTTTATTTATTATCCGTACGGGCAATTGGAGTGAAAATGAAACTCACGTTTTTATTTAGTGCTAATCGTTTATTTATTTAATCAACAGGTGGCTGCACGAGCTCACAGGGGTGAAGACGACGGATCTGTACCGAACCGCGAGTTTAGGTGCGTTTATTTTAATTCCCGTACGTACGGGCAATTAGAGTGAAACTCACGTGTTTTGTGTACAGTGGCGGACATGCGCGTCACGCAGGTGGTCAACGTCAAGAAAGGGATCCACCTCAAGTTTCCAAAAGCCGTAGTGGAAGGGCTTCGCACCGGAAGCCCATACGAAACTCGGTACCCAGCGAAGAAGCCGATTGAACCGAATGAAGAGATGATCGAATTTATAAATGGTGAGTATCTTCTTATTTACATACGGGCAATTGAGCTGACGTCTTGTTCTGTTTACCGTTTACAGGAATCGATCCTAAAATATTCGAGGGCGTCGACGCGGCGAAAGTGTTCGCTGAGATTGAAGCCGAGAAGACCAGGGTCAGTGCCCAGATCGAGTCGGTGACTGCCGAGATTGCCGAGATATCGTCGTTGCTGGAACAGGCGGAGATCGCGGCTAAAGAGATGGAAGCCGAGATGAGCAGACAACGATTCGAATCATCAGATGGCGGAGATCATCTCGACGCGGCTTGTGACCAGTGCGATTTGACTGATGAAGCCGCCGCTAAGATCATCGAAGAGCAGCTGGCGCGCGGGCTCAAGTTTGAGGATAAGTTTTCGGACGAGAACCCGGAGTTGGTGTCGCAGCTTCGCGAGATTCAGCGAAAGGTTCGTTTTATTTTATGTTTTCATTTTCGTTCATCCACCTACTGGGCAATTGGATTGACGGCGGTTTCTAATTCAGGTTTACGAGGAAGCCGTCGCGTTCATGGAGGACGAAGCCACCGACGCGGAGAAAGAGATGGGCGCGGCTTGGACCCGGGAGAACGTGCTCGACCCACTCCACGAGGAGTACGAGCGGTACGCGCAGGCGCAGAGGCAGAAGGAGGACCCGGGTTCGAATCCCGGCTGGGGCAAAAACGACGACGACGACGACGACTCAGACGAGGTTGTCTTTTCGCAGGAGAAGCCCGACGAGGATGAATTAAAATCATCGGCGGAGGCGGCGGCGGAGGAGACATGCGTTCGACGGCGAATGGAGGTCGAGGAGGAGCGAGAAGAGAGGCGTCGGGCCGAGGCTGAGGCTGAGAGATTCGAGGCTGAGAGACTTGAGAGACTTGAGGCTGAGAGACTTGAGGAAGCTGAGAGACTTGAGGCCGAGAGACTTGAGGAAGCTGAGAGACTTGAGGCTGAGAGACTTGAGGCCGAGAGACTCGAGGAGGCTGAGAGACTTCGTATTCTCGAGGAGGAGTCGGAGTCCGCCAGGCTCGAAGCTGAGGCGGCTGAACTCGCGCGATTGAAAGCAGAGACGGAAGAGCGTGACCGCTTGGCACGTCTAGCCCAGCAGGAAGAAGAAGACCGCTTGGCACGTCTAGCCCAGCAGGAAGAAGAGGACCGTGTGGCGCGTCTCAAGGAAGAGGAGGAAGCGGAACTCCGCCGCGTTCAACGAATGAAGCGCGAGGCTGAGCAAGCTGAGCAAGCGCGCCTCGCCGCCGAGGAAGAACGACGCCGAGCACTCGCGGAGGAAGAAGCGGCCGAGGCCAGACGGCGAAGAGAAGTCGCCGAGGCTGAAGAACGCCAGCGCGTCGCGGAGGAGAAGGTGAGTTTCATTTTTATCTTCGTTTATTTTTATTTTTATCTCCACACGGGCGATTATAAACTGACGACGAACTGTGTTTTGTTCATCTCTCACAGGAAGCGATTCGCATCCTCGAGGAGGAAGACGCCAAGCGCCTGAAACTCGAAGCGGACCGGCGCGCGCGGGCCGCGGCGGAGGAGTCACGAAGGCTCGAAGCTGACCGCGTTAAACGCCTCGAGGAGATTGAAGAACGCCGAAAACTGCAGGAGGCCGAACGTCAAAAGGAAAAGGTACGTTTATTTTTAATTATCGTATGGGCAATTTTACTGACGGGGGTAAGTGTTTTGTTCACAGGAGGCCCAACTCGCAAAGGAGCGAGCTCGCAAGGCGGCGGAGGCTGAAGCCGCGCGGCTCGAGCAGGAAAAGGCTGAGGCGGCCGCGATGGAAACCAGGCGCGTGGAAGAGGAAGCCAGGCGACGCGCGGCGGCCCTCGAGGAGGAAGAAGCGGGACGGAAAAAACAGCTGGAAGAGGCTAAGCTCGCGGCGGAAAAGGCGCGTTTAGAGACGGAGGTGAGTCTCTTCTACCCTATCAACCCCGACTATTTACCTTTACAATTACCCAACTCACATCACGTTCCCCGATGTGACTATCTGCTCACAGGAAGCCAAACGACGCGAGGAAGAGGCAAACGCTGAGACGGAGGCTGCGAAACGACGCGAGGAAGAGGCCAACGCGGAGATGGTGCGTTTCTTTTATACTATTTCCATATGGGCGATTAGACTGACGGCGTGTTTTGTTTCCAGGCTCTCATTCGCGAGGCGCAGGAGAGGTCCGCGGAGGCGGCGCGTCGTTCGCTGGCGGAGGCTGAAGCCGCGGAGGCTGAGGCTATCGAACGGCTCAAGGACGCGGAGGCGGACTCCGTCAAGGCGGACTCGGTCGTCGAAAAAGAGTCACCTTCATCGGGAAAATCTGAAGAAAAATCCGCTGAAAAGTCTCCAGGCGAAGCCTCAGCTGAAAAGTTCGCTCGGACGCCTCAGACGCCTCAGACGCCTCCGAAACGGCGTAAGGGCTTCGGGCGACCGAACAAGCGCCCCGCGCGTCCCGCACCGCCCCCGAACACACAGCGCGGAGGCGAGTTGTGATGGGATTTTTTAACAATACAGATTAAGTTTGTATATTCACAGCGTCTCACGGGTAATAATTTAGTCTATGTATGCACCTGCGCCGTCGTCATCCCTGGAACCTCCTCACTCGTCGTCGGTGATGAACGAGTAGGCGAGGTAGAACAGCCCGAGGTACACCAGCGGCGTGAGCGGCGACGACTCGCTCTTCTTCCCTCGCTTCTTCGGCGACGATTTCTTAGCACCCTGGGACTTCTTAGCCTGGGACTTCTTCACTGGCGCCGGCTTTGCAGAAGACTTTGAAGACTTTTTAGATGAAGTCTTCTCGGTCGACTTAGCGACTTCGCCTTTCTTGGCCAGTTGCACCTCCGGGAGGAGCGGGTTGGTCTTCTCCACCGCGGGCTTTGGGCCCACCTCCTTGGGTTTCGTCGTCTCGAGCTTGGGCGCGAGCGGGACCTGATCGATTAGATTACGTATACGTAGGGGTGACCGGTAAGTGTCTATTCGCGCGGTATTTCGGTGGTATTTGCGCAATTGGTAATTAATTTGGGTGACTAGTAGATTGACGCGTACCTTGGTCGGGGCTTTCGGCGCCGGCGCGTTGACCCCAGGCACGCGCTCCTTACCCGCCTTCAGGAGCTTGGCCTTCTTAGCCTGTGCACAAAACCGGTGACGTCAGTACAATCGCCCGTACGGGAAGGGAATTAAATAAATAAACTCATGTATACGGGAATTAAATAAATAAACTCACCTTGGCGCTCGCCGCCGCTTTCTTCTTCGCCGCCTCCTTCGCCTTTTTCTCCGCCGCCGCCGCTTTCTTCTTATCCACGGCGACTGTCTTCTTCAAAGCCTTGTCCTGCGTGGCCGTCTTGGCGGCCACCTTGGCCTCCTGCGCCGCTTTGAACTCCGCTTCCCTTTGAGCGTTTTGAGCGGCGATCTGTTAACAAGAAAAAACAAACACGTCAACACACTAATTGCCCGTATAGATGCCCACAAAGAATAAACTCACCGCGTCGGATTTAGCCTTGGCGGCATCCTTCTTGGCTCTGACCTCCGCGTTCTGCGCCGCGACGCGTGCTTTCTCCTCCAAACGGCGCTCGGCTCGGATTCGGTCCATCTTAGCCTCGTACTCCGATCGCAGCGCCGCGTATTTGGCCTCATCTTCAGCCTTTTTTTGGGCGGATGAGGAAACCGAGCTCTGTGAATAGAAAAGAAATACGACGTCATCATTCTAATTGCCCACACAGTTGCCCATAAAATAAACTCACCGCGAACGATTCCTTCTTGGCCACTATGGCGTCCGAGTCGAACGACTTCTGCGTCGGTTTCTTCTCTTTCTTTGGCGCCGATACCATGTCCTCGGCGAGCTCGGCTTTAAAGTCGGCGAAACTGTCGAATGACTTTTGCGCCGTCTTCTTGGGTGCGGCGTCCGTAGGGGCGGTTAGACTGACCGGCGACGGATCGTTCGCCGGGGTAGCCACTTTCGCTTGGTTGGAAGCTGACACCTTGTCGTAGAGCGCGGCGGCGTTGAGCTCGGTGGACGGTTCGGCGGCGGTTGCGGGTGCCGCCTTGGTCTTGGCGAGGGCGGCGTCGGTGGGTCCCACGGCGGTGAGCGCGACGATGCCTGCGATGAGTGTGCCGACCACGGGGTTGGCCCTGGACTGATCTTCGTTTGCATTTTGATTTTGGGATGAAGCCTTGCATGCGGGAGCGGTGACGGCGCGGCGGGCGGTGGCGCGGTTACCCGCGCGGGGACCGACGACGGGACGCGTGAGCCGGAGCTGGTGGTGTGAAGCCAGGACGGACATCGAGGTGTGAAGAAAGCCTGCGGGTCAGGACGGGCGGGTTGGGACTGATGCTTAGTCGGGTGGGATGATTAATTCTGGGAACTGGATTTTCGCCGGGGCGATGAGGCGGAGGAACGGTGAGCGGAAGGGTGACTGATTGGGGTTAACCCGGCGGTGGAGACGGGGCGGCGTGAGCGACGGTACCACAGGGCGTACCTTCGAGTCGACGCGCGTGTCAGCGGCGACCGTGCGGTCTGATGTGTGCCAAATCACATCCATCCGGTCGATCCTCGAATTCACGCAGCCAAAATTCAGCCAAAAGTCGTCGTCTGATTGGCCGCTGGTGCTGAGCTGGATCGAGACGAGTGAGCACCCTTGGCCCATCACCGGTAACCGTAGCGTTTCGGTCGAGTTTACGGTTAACGAAAATATTAGCTTTTGCAAATTCGTTTTGCGACGGTTGAGAAATGAATGAGAACGTTGGCGGAATGAGAATGTTGGCGGGGGGCACTTCGTCGGGCGCGCGGGAGTGATGACGACGGTTCGGCGACCGATGGTCAGGATAGACGTTCCGAACATCGACGATGCCGAGGGCGAAGTGGCAGCCCCAGAGTTGCTGACGAAGAAGGGCGTGAAGCGGAAGAGAGCCCCTCCGACGAAGGGGCCATGCGAGCACGGGGTGAAGTACCGCTCTCACTGCAAGGTGTGCAGCGCTTGTCCGCACGGTCGTTGGCGCTCTATGTGCAAGGAGTGCGGTGGGCCCTCATTCTGTGAGCACGGTCGTCAGCGCTCCAGGTGCAAGGAGTGCGGTGGGAAGGAAATCTGCGAGCACGGTCGTCTGCGCGCTAAGTGCAAGGAGTGCGGCGGGTCACAAATATGCCCGCACGGTCGTCAGCGCTCTTCGTGCAAGGAGTGCGGCGGGGGTGGAATCTGCACGCACGGTCGTCAGCGCTATCATTGCAAGGAGTGCGGTGGGAATGGAATATGCACGCACGGTCGTCAGCGTAATACGTGCAAGGAGTGTCGTGGTGCATTAACAAACTCTTGTGTTAGCCAAAAATAGCCAAATTAAAAAATGTTCAATCACTACACCATGGGAAGGCGCCGGCCGCGTTGCCGTCCACCTGACCCATCCGCGGGCGCCGCATCGAGGCTGGGCATCGTACCATCAGGTAACATAATTGATGTCCCAGCAGGTACCCTCGGAATACCGATCACCTCGCAGTGTATGCCGCCGCCGCCTCTCGCCGTGCTCAGCCCGTGTGTCTTGTGCAGGTCAGTCTCAGCCCACGAGCACCTCACCTTCCTCACGTTGTTAAACACGGGTACCGTTCTTTGGCCACCCCTGATCCCCGACGACAACGAGGGATCGTAGTTTCGCTCGGGTAAACCAAAGTTCGCCTCATCCCACCTACAATTGACATCGTCAATCGTTCGTCCAGGCCTCGGTCTCCACACCTCCACCTTAACCGGTAAATCTTCCCCCGAGTCCGTGCGCACGCCCGTCACCGTCACGTCTTCTTCGCCAAAGTCAAACTCCACGACGAGCTCCTTCCACCAGTCTCCAACGATTCCACACCGGCCGAACGCAATTTCAGAGCCCTCCAGGTTCCAACCGGTGCCCGTGTGCTTTGTGACTCTCGTTGGTTTCAAAACCCGCATCGTAATCTCGGCAACCTCCAAAGGCATACCCGCCGGCAACGTGAGCGCCGGCACGTCATTACCCACGAAATGAACCAACACCAGGACATCACCGCGTCGGAAGCTCCCGGGCTCTGAATACTCAGCCGGGTTCCAGCACCCGACGCCGACGCCGTTAGCTCCGCCCCCGGCGCCGAAAAACATGCACCCGGCTTCTTTGTTTGTCCTTTGATTGCGGACGATGAGCGTGGCGCCCGCGCCGCCCTTGACGTTCGTCCCGGCATCCTCTAGGCTCCCGTGCGATGCCCACGGCCGCCCACGTAGTACCTTCGCGAGCCGCGCGGATGAGAAGAGGAAGAATTTGCCATCTTCCGAAGGCGGCGCTCCCGGAAATCTGTAATGGCCCAAGACGGTGACGGTGCCGTCGACGATCGGGTCGTCCTCGCCGGCGAACGGCCTGGTGGCCAGCGAAGCGTTGGTCCGCACAGCTGTGTTTTCGTGAGAGCTGGCGTCGTTAATGTTAATGTTATCGGCGTCGACGCGGTTAGCGATGGCGATGGGCGGTTGGACGACGACTTCGCTCGATCCTCGGACGTCCTGGTTGGGCAAGACGCCGCCGTTGCGTTCCCTCGCCCACGTCTCCACCATCTGCCGCACCGCGAGGTTCGGCGCGAGGGACGCGATGTTCAGTGACGTCTCGCGGTCCAGCGGGTCCGTGCCGTGCTCGCTGATCCACCGAACGATCGCGGCGCGCTCGTACGTTCGACCCGACGATACCACCAACGCCGGTTCCGTCATCAGGCACTGGGTGATGGGGCAGAGCAGAGGATCAGGGGCGCCGGCGTCGTCAAAGTCGGGAGGTAACACGATCGGCCCGGGCCAGTGGACCGTCGGCATGGATGTCGGTTATGTATGTATAAGGCGCCGCTACGCGTCGTGCACAAGGCGCGGGACGAATCTCAAATGAATTCAACAACCAGATTTTATTTTTTATTTTTGAGATTCTTCGAAGCTTTTGGGAAATCGACCACTTGACATGACGAACGACACCGCGTGTGCTCACGATGTGATGAATGAATAGATGAATAGATGGCTAATACACGTACAGCTACGATGACCCACCCAGGACGACCCACTGATGATCAATCGTCTTTGGAAAAGAACCCGGAGAGCCTAAACTTTTCCGTCGGATCGTCGTCTCCGCTCTCTGACCCATCGCTCGAATCGTCGCTGGATGAACCCGAGGACGATGAGCTCCGCTTGGATGACTTCTTACTACTCTTTGATTTGCTCTTCTTGTCCTTCTTATCCTTCTTGTCCTTCTTCTTCTTACTCTTCTTCTTCTCTTTCTTCTCCTTCTTGCGATCCTTTTTGCTCACCTTGCCTTTCTTCACCCCACCGCCGTCTTTCCGATTGCGCCCGCCCGTCAGCCGTCGCTCGCGGTCCGCCTCGAGCTGCTTCCGAAACGCGTCCGACTCCTTCTCCAACAGCACCGCGTTGGCCTGCAGCTTCCCTTCCCGTTCCTTCTCCTGCGCCTTGAACTCCTCCAGCGTCGGCCGCTTGAAGTCTTGCAACGACGCGAGATGCGCCGCTTGCCACGCGGGGGAATGGTACGACGCGTCGAGCTTGTCGCTCTGGAATCCGACGTTCGCGGATGGATCGTTGGCGCCGTCGCCGCCCACGTAGTAGTTCCCGTCGCCGCCCTGCATGCTGAGGGAACTGGGAGGTGATCGGTCGTCGCGCGCGCTTGACCAATGGCGGGCTCGTTGATATCTCGGGCACTTTTATATACTTTTTTTTTCTAAAAATCTAACCCTAACGATGATGGCCTTCCCGCTACGTCGAAGAGCTCTCATCTCACCGCCCTTTCTTCCCTTTCTTGCCCCCCTTGTCCTTCTTCGACGAACCCCCACCGCCGGCACCGCCCGATCCCCCCGCGCCCGCCTGCCCGGGCTGGCTCGTGAATTGCGTCAAGATCTCGTGCGGGGTGGGCATGGTTTTTTTGTCCTTCGGAGCACCGGGTTGACGACCCGGATGCTTCGGCACCAGCCGCGCGATCTCCATCATCACCGCCCTTCGCGTCGGGAACTCCTTCGCGAGCGGGCTCCCGTCGTCCTTCTTGAGCGTCACGCGCACGCGCCCGCGCTGCCAGAAATCCCTCGGGTAGCTTTTGTCTTCAACCTCGCACGGGAGCTTCATGCTCTTCTCCAGCACGTCCCGGATCTCGAGGACGTTCGGGGCGTCGCACGCGGCGTCCTTGGGGATCCGCCGGCCCTCCGCGACGGTGCACTTAGCGTTGATGTAGGACGGGTAGATGACGACGCGGCGGTCGTGCTTGTACGACGATGGGTCATCGCTCACGGACGGGGCATCGTCGGCAGCCTTGATCTCAACCATGGCGCGTTTGTTTGTGACAAGGCTGGACAATGGGACTGGCTGGAAACGAAAATATAAAATGTCTTCGTCACTTTTCCCGAAAGGTTGCAACCTTCGACACTCATCTCTATCACTAATGACGACAACGTAAACCTAAGCGACATCCCCGGGCTGCCGCCGCACACCCGCCAGCTGGCACGCACCCTCCCACGCCGCGAACTGCACCGCGTTCGTCGGAAACGCCCTCGCCAACACCGGCCCAGCTCCTGAAAAGACACAAAACACTTACCCGTCAGTACACCAATTGCCCATACACGAGAATTAAATTAAACAACTTACCGACCCACAGCCCCCTCACACCTCTCCTCCCCCGCAACTCCCGCCGTATCAACCGCCACACGCCGACGTCGTCGACGTCGCCCGGGTGCGCGATCTGGTACCGGGTCTTGGCGAGGTCAATTGGAAGCATCGCGAGCCAAAACGCGCTCCCGGCTAACCCACCGCAAACAACCGATGCAAGAGCCTCCTGCGCCGCTAGGCTCGAAAACCAGGACTTTTGGTTATTTTGGTTATTTTGGCCACCGCCGCCGTTAACGCCGATTAGTTCCCCGTCGGTGACTGGTCGCCCGGTGGGTGGATCGATCCATCGCGGAAACGACATCTGCGCCGCCTCGTACGCGGTGAAGAACAGCGCGTTGCCCGGCACTTCGCGCGTCAACGTCGCAGCGGTGCCTCGGGTCATTCCGAAAATTCCATTTTTCCTCTGTAAGAGTTTTACACAAATAAAACACGACGTCAGCACACTAATTGCCAGTACAAGTACGGAAATAAAAAGAAACTCACGACGACGTCTCGAATGGCATCGGATGCTCTGGCGAACTGTCCGTCCTGTACCCTGCACTTGATCAGATCGGTGGGCGCCACGACGAGTGATAGCAGTGACCCGCCGAGCGCGCCTGATACCGCGCACTCCGCCAGGTGACGCGTCACCGACCTCTTCGATGACGACGACGACGCGTCACCACCGTCGGAACCGTCGTCGTTCGAAGAAGGGAAGAGTGGGTTGTTGTGCTCGAGCCATCGCCGGGACTGGTTGAACGCGGCGTAGTTGACGCCGGCTTCGATGCTGTATCCGACGAGGGGCGCGGTGAGCCCGCGGAAGAGACCCAAGGCGCCGCGCGGGCCTTTGATGATCTCGGACGTCACGGCGATGGCGGACTTTGGGGCGGTGGTGCCCGAGGTGGCGCTGTTTTTCCGGGATTGCATGGCCACCTTGACGGTGTCGAAGGGATGGGCGGTGACGGTGTACGCGACGCCCGCGGCCATGCCGCACGCCATGTCCACCGCGATGGATGACGGCGATGTTGATGGTGGCGAGGATGTGGAGGCATCCGCGTGGGTGTGCTCGCGCGGCGGCGGCATCTCGCCGCCCCACACCACGCACGCGCGCGCCCGTCGTTGTCGCGCGTGTTCGTCGACTGGTCCCAGGAAGAGAAAAAGTTCATCAATATTTCGAAAAAGTCCGAGACGACTTTCGTGACACGAAGGCGTCTCGCCGATCCATTTGACCGCCGCGCGCGCTTTGACCCATCGCACGGACCCCATCGCACGCGCTTCCGTAGGATCGTCAGGACCTTCACAGCCGCAACCGCCGCCACCGCCCGACGCCAGATAACACGCGCCGCATCCCACCCGCCCGTCCAACGACACCAGAGATCGACAGCGTGTCGATAACAACCGAGTAAGAAGCGAGAGATGTCGCCGCAGCACAAGAGCCCGAGCGCGCAGGTCAGCTGGGCACCGCTCGAATCCCACGACGTCAACACGATGAGCAAACTGACCGCGCTGACGCAGCTGAGGAAGACACCGGGGAAGAAGGTCGTGCCGGGATCCAGGTAGGAGGACGCCACCCCCGTGGGAGCCAATCATCACATTTATATTCTCGAGATTCTCGGAACTCAATCCTTCTCGATCGACGACCCCGCTGACCGCGCCTCTTTCACCTTAACTCGACCAGACACAACAGCCCGACGGACGCGATGATGTCGCCGGCGTCCAAGTTCGTGTGCAAGAGCAAACTCCGAGCCGGGTACGTACATATTGAGTTAACAGACCCAACCAAACCCGAGAGAGACGAGATCCCACCCCACAAAAGCCAAAAACCCGCAACTATCACAGCTGTCTCTCGCCCAGTCAAAAATAGTCTTTGCTGACCGATATATCCATTTTGAACACGACAGGTACCAGCCGCACCCCGACGACAAACAGCGCGGAACGCACGTCACCGCCGGGACCTCGCGGTTCGGCCCGAAATGACTGCTAGCCGGCCGATTGACGCGACTCAAGCGCAGGATGACGAGAACTTCGATAAGCGACGACGAGAATGAGAATTCATTTGTTCGTCGTCATCATGAAAGCTTCGAAGCGACGATGGCGTCGACGCTTCACTGGATGCGCTGACTGAACGGTTCGACGCTAATTGATTGATGACTGGGGTTGTTAATCGCTATTAGTTAGTCTGACCGTGTATGGGTAAATGGAGGGTGTGTACAGGAGCGAAAGTAGCGTTCTTCGGCCGGTAACCGCGATTGAAATTCATCAAAGTTACTTTGACATACGGTATCATTCGCTACTTCTTACACTCCTTGCAATAAGAGCGCTCACGACCGTGCTCGCATATTCCCTTACCACCGCACTCCTTGCAAAAAGAGCGCTGACGACCGTGCTCGCAGATTGATGCCCCACCGCACTCCTTGCAATTAGAGCGCCGACGACCGTGCTCGCAGATTCCAGACCCACCGCACTCCTTGCACCGAGAGCGCCGAAGAACCCCGTGCGGACAAGCGCTACACACCTTGCACTGCGAGCGGTACTTAACCCCGTGCTCGCATGGCCCCTTCGTCCGAGGGGCTCTCTTCCGCTTCGCGCCCTTTCCCTCGGAAGGCGTCGTTCCGTCTTCCCCATTTATCCCATCGTCGTCAGCGACAGGCTCCACCTTGACATCGGGGACATCGTCGTCGGGCACTTCCTCCTTGACCGGTTGGATATGCTTGACCAACCAGTGTGGGCGCCAGATTGTGGTCATGGCGGCGGCGATACGACCGCGCGGGTGAACAGTGACGGAAAGTTCGAGAAATATCGACCCGCCTTTGACGTGACCCGGGCAAATATTTTCGTTCAGCTACTTCTTTTGCCAAAAGCGCCTCCTCGTTCATCACTCGCGCCGCGGGCGGAAGTGACGGACACGTAATCGCGCGATGGGCGTCACCGTCCCTTTCGTGTACGCCCAGTTCCGTCGCGCGCGATCCGGCGTCGAAACCACCGGGCGCGGACACATCCACGACGACGACGACGACGAGGACGCAAATGCCGCCGGTCGATATTCCAACCGTCCAAGGAATTCCGCGCCGGCGACGACGACGGCGCGGCGCGCGCGTAGCGTCTTCCGCAAATCGTGCTTCGCGCGCGAGCGCCTCGACCTCGACGAGGATGAGTCGGACGATGAGTCATCGCACGCCGGGGAATGTATCATCAGCCCCGGGGGGGAGGATGGGGTCCGCACGGAGTCGTCGTCGTCATCCCCGAGGGAGGCGGCCGGGCGCGTGGCTGAGCAAATGGGCATCGACAAATCGGAAGTGCCCGATGGTTCCACCGCCGAGGGTGCCGAGGGTGCCGACACAGCTGTGCGCGCATCGCGTTTCGACCCACGCGTACGTTCGATGCCGCCGCTCGTGGAGACGCGTCACACCACCCAGAGACACAGGCGACGCACGCTCACACGCGCGAGCCGGCTCCAATCTAACAACGAATCATCGTCGCAGACGCAACAGCTCGACACCCACACTCAAATACTCAAATACCCAAATACCAACCAAATACCACCCAAACACACCTGGCGCGCGTACGTGTTCCGCACCCTGGACGACCCGGGCAGCGGAACCCTCGCCCGGTGGGTCAACGTCACCGTCACATCCACCGTCCTCGCGTCCATTGTATGTCACGTCATGGAGTCAAGGCGGGAGTACGCGGACGACGGTGAGTTTATTTTTATTTATTTCCGTATGTACAATTAGTATGACATCGTGTTATTTTACTCTTACTCTTACAGCTACATTAAAACGCATCGGGCTGGTTTGCCAGATACTGTTCACGGTTGAATACGGCCTCAAGCTGGCCACAGCGCCGCGTCGCGTGACGTTCGTGAAAGCCCCGGCGAACGTGGTGGACCTTTTGGCGGTGGCACCCTTCTGGCTCGAGCTCATCGTCCAGGTTTGTGTGGAAGTTAGCACAGGCAAACAGTCTGACGAAAACGGCGAAGGCGGCGTCTCTGGATTGTTGAGGTGAGTTTCTTTTAATTCTCGTATGGGTAATTAGTATGACGGTGTGTTTTGTCACTTCCAGGACGTTTCGGCTCTTCCGCGTGCTACGGGTATTTAGACTGGGCGCGCGCATGCGTAAACTGGAGATTGTCGCCGACGCCGTTCGTGACTCCGTGGAAGTGTTTGGGATGTTGCTGCTGTTACTGGCACTGGCGCTCGTGGTGTTCAGTTCCCTGGTGTACTTTTGCGAGCAAGGTGAGTTTATTTGTATTTATTTTATTGCAATTGTCGTACATGTATAGGCAATTGCATTGACGTTGTTTTTTAATTATGAAATAGGGAGCTGGATCGACGCCGACCTTGCGGATAGTCACGAAGACGACCCATTCTCGTCAATTCCAGCGACGTTCTGGTGGTGCGTGGTGACGCTGACCACGGTGGGGTACGGTGACGCGTACCCGTTGACCGCATACGGCAAACTCGCCGCGGCGTTCACCATGATCGCCAGCGTCGTGATCACCGCGCTGCCTATTTCAGTTATCGGTGAGAGTTTATTTTTATATTTACACGTGCAATTAGACTGACGGCGTGTTTTGTTCACAGGCGCCAATTTCACCCAGCGGTGGTTAGATCACAAGGCTGACGAACGTGATGAGTCCCGGAAACGTCAGACCAAGTCTCGGGTGTTGGGTGAGTTCGTGAGAGTGTTGGGGGCGCACGTGGAGGTGGTGGATGCGGTGCTGGCGGCGACGGAGGCGGCGCACGTTCGACTCAGAAACGCCCTCGCGGAAACCGAATCGAATTTACTTCTCGTCCAAGACTTCGACTTCGACGATACCAACCGCCGTACGAGTGCCAAATCGAGTTTGCCGTTAGAAGACGCTATTAATGTCGCGGTTGACGATGGATTCCGGGCCGTGAGGGAGGCGTGCGAGTGCCTCGAGGAGCTTCGCGCGGTCGCATCGCTCCTGACGGGTCCTAGCGGTGACGGGTCGAACCTCGCGGATATTTTGGAAAAGTGCGCCATTTAAATATTCTCGTATGGGCTGATGGGCAATTGTACTGACGTCATGTTTTAACTCTCATTTACAGGTGCGCCATGATCGACGAACGCGTCGCGGTGAGTTTATTTTAATCCTCGTAAGAGTTAACACTCGTATGGACAACTAGACTGACGTCAGGTGTGTTTTGTTTACAGGTATCGCTCGACGCGGCTGACGTCGCGATCGCAGCCGCTGATAAAAGCGCCAAAGGTCACTGCGATGTGTGGGTGAGCTCAGCGGCGCTGGAAGCGAAGCTGCTCTCGGCTAAAGACGATACCGAAAGGATGAATAATTCGGTTAAAAACAGGAATTCCATATTGGAAACCGCCGAGTGCGTCGTCACCGTGAAGCCGTAGCTAGTTTCCTGTATAAACACGTAATACGTTAATTCTATTTGGAGGCTGCCTTGTACGCGCCCAGGCTGGCGTCCGCGTCGGCGAGGTCCACCAACCCGAGAAAGTCGTCCGACGTTCGAAGCAAAGGCGCGTCCAACAGGCGAAACGTGAACTTCATCGGGAGCCTGTGTGATAACAGGGGGTGAACGGTCAGTGTTTGGGTGGTAATTGGGTATTTGTAATTGAGTATTCGATGAGTACGCGAGGGAGACTGTACTGCACTCACTTGCGAGGGTCGTACTCCATCGCGCGCAGCCTGCCGCAGTAGACGTACTCGCATCCTTCCATGCGACAGAACAAGTGCACCGGCCACTCCTTGATTTTTTTACCAGCCTTTCCCTTCTTCACATCGTCGGGGATTGTTTTCATTTTCTTTTCGTCTTCAGTCCCGGCCGCCTTCTTCTTAGCGCTAGCACTATTCTTCACTCCCGCATCCTCACCAGTCCCACAGGCGGCGTCGTCCACGTCGGTGTCCTCGTCGTCGTTTGGAACGAGCCCCGCCGGCGCGGTATGGGCAATTAGACTGTCCATCCCTTTCCCTTCCGCCATCGTGCCTATGATGCGCTGAATCACCGGCGTGTCTTCGTGTTGCCTATTAAATAAACACGACGTCAGTCCAATTGCCCGTACGGGAACCCTTAAAATAAACTCACCTGGGCTGCGCGAACCAAGTTATTCGACCCTGTGATAAACAAAACACGATCGATGTCATTCTAATTGCGCGTACGAGAGTTGAAATAAATAAACTCACCCCCGCGTGCGTGAACACGTTGTCGTACGAGTTGCCGTGTTTATCCTGTACACAAAACACGAAATCATTCTAATTGCCCATACGATGATCAAAATAAACTCACCCCGACGTTTACGAACAGCGTCACGACGTTGCGCCACTCCTGGATGGTTGGTCAGTGTTAGTGTTTGGGTGGTGTTTTGGTGTTACTTGGGTGTTAATTGGGTGTTAATTGGGTATTTGAGTGATGTCGTGTACGAGTTAACACTCACCTGGATGCCGCTCATCTTGCTGAACTTTGGGTTTGCGATTGGGGACATCTCGTGTATCACCGCGGCTTTAAACGAACCGGTGCCGTCGGAGATCGGCTGTGAGAGTTGAACAAAACACACGCGTCAGTCTAATTGCCCACGTATGCGGAAATAACAATTGGAAATAACTCATAAAAATCAACTTACCATGCCCAGATGGTTTGACGCGCAGTGGGTCATCTTGGCGTCGAGTGCCTTTAAGGAGTTGGCGGATGTTGGGGCGGAGGACTTGGACCGCGGGGGTGGGGACAGCGTGGTGACGACGCCACCGGCGGCGGAGGTACCGGCGTACGTGGCTGTATCCTTGGTCTTCTTGGTGGATTTCCTGTAAACAAAACACGACGTCAGTCAAATTGCCTACACGACGTCATTCTAATTGCCTAATTGTATAAAATAGACGTACCGAGAGCCGGATTTATCACCGAGGTCTTCGTCGCGCTCGAACGTGGTGTAGATTGGAGCCGGGAGGTTGCGTATGCGGCCGCTCCTGCGCAGGTCTTCCTCGTTGATCTCAGTCCGCGGGCGCTTCTTGGACGGTCCAGGCGCCGGCTTGGAGTGGTGGGCGGTGGATGCGGCCATCATGGCGTTCGGGAGGTCGCCGACGAGCTGCGCGAGGATGGCGCGATTTCTGTGAAAAGAAAAACATGACGTCAGCCTGATTGCCCATACGAGAACCCTTAAAATAAACTCACCGCGCGATCCTCGCCTCGCGCCTCGCCTCGTAGTCGTTCATGGCGGTCGTTCGTGTCCGTCGTCGCACAGCTGTGTGTGGTTCGGGTTCACGAAGTGCTTCGTGGCGTTTAAGTGGATATAGATGCGATGCGATGCGACCGCGCGATGGTCGATCGACGCGCGGGGCGGAGTGAGAGGCGCAAGTGATTGTGCCACATCTTGTTTTACTTGTCAGATATTTTTAGCAACAACGTCAAAAAAATTTGGCGCCAAGCGGAGGCACCCGGTCGACGCGAGCGGGACATCAGTCTCGGGCCGTCCGGCGACGCGAGGTGAACGACGGGTGAAATCGCGTGACGGTCTCTCGATGGCCAAGCGGGGTCTCTCGAACAGTGAGGACCAGACAAAGAGTGTGAAGAGTGCGAAGAGTGCGAAGAAGAAGGCTGAGGCTGCGGAGACGGCCCGGGATGCCGCGACGGGCTCGCGCGTGTACACCGTCGAGTACGAAGTCGACACAACGATCCGAGAGTTCGACGAGGATATCATGGACGGCTACGCAGGATATCAAGGAGGATATCATGAAGACTACCATGATGAGATGGAGTCGGCAGAGCAGAGGGAGAGACAGGAGCACGAGGTGCACGAAGCCTCACTACACCAGGGTGTCGTTTACGGTTCAATGACATCCGCAAAAGCAGCCGCTAAGGGCACCTTCACTGTGCTCTGTAAGGACTTTTTGGAGCTCGCCGATGACGATAAGAACGACGAGTATTTGGATAGGACAGCTTCGAAGTTCGTCGACGAATATAAGGAAGGGAACTGGACTCGGCTGTACAAATACAACGGCGACTGGGGCCTGCGACTCAATGACGAAAAATGCCCGGCACACAAGATGAGCGTTGCCATCTGCGTCGGGATCAGGGAGCTTCCGTTCGTGGAGTAACCGTTCACGCCGCTTACGTTTACCTTCAAAGGTATATAAGTATCACATGGGTTTCGTCTAACTAGATCACGTATGTACCTTCGTAATACCTTCTAATACGTAATAAGATCAATCCAGTGAAGCGCACGTCACCACTCCGTCCCTCGTGCCCGTCACCATCCGCCCCGCCCCAGACGGATCGATCGCGCACACCCGGGGTGAGTCCACCCTGTGATGCATCCGCGTCGGCGTCCAAGCAGCGCCGCCGCCGCCGCCGCCAAATTCGAAATGCCTCGATCGTTTCCCGGAGTTGTTGCTTCCCGAAAAACTCGCAAACGCCGCGCCGCCGTGATTGGAACCCCCGGCTCTCTCTCGGTGTCTCCCGTGAGTAGTAGCACCCTTGCTCGAATGAGTACCGCTCGAGCCGAACCGAGCGCGTCGGAGGAAAGGTTCGGAATCGGGCCAACGCGCGAAGCTCGCGTCCGACGCCGCGGTGAGCAAAGATCCGCTCGCGTTCGTCTCCATGGAGAGTATCGGACCTGTGTTGATAAACAAACAAAACACGACGTCAGCCGTCAAATTTCCCATACTTGAATTGAAATAAGCGTACCGTCGTGCGCGTGCCCCACCGCGGCGCAGTGCCAGCGCGAGGCGTTCGCGTTCGGGCACCACAGACGCACGGTCCCGTCCACGGACCCGGACGCCAGACCCACGGTGCCGTGACCCGAGTTATGGGTCAAAGAATCTCCGCCTCCTGTACACAAAACACTGCGTCAATCTAATTGCCCGTACGAATATAAAAAATAAACTGACCGTCGAAGAAATCGGATCCGAGGTTGGGCGCGAGATCCATGATGCTACTAAGCCGGCGGTGCCCTTTAACTTTGCTCCCGCCCGCGGAATGAATCGTGGCACCGGATACGTCTTTTCCCCGTATTAAATTGGCGTCGACGGGGTTCGAACCTGCGACCGCGGCGTTCATCTCCGACGCGCTCACGTTGCCACTACCAACCGCGCGCAGGCACGTCACCGGCCCGAGGTGCCCGACAAGTTTAATGCACCCGCCTGTAAACGTTGAAAGAAAACAAAACACGGCATCGTCAGTTCAATCGCACATGCGTACGAAGATTAATAACATAATACACGCACCGTCGGCGCCGTCGAGCGACAGCACCCGGACGACCCCGTCCACCCCCGCGGACGCCGCGACATCCGCCCGCGAAGAATGTAAAGAAGTAACGGCCGTGACGGACCCGACGTGCCCGCGCGCTGACGCAACCGCGCCGCCGCCCGCGCGTCGCCAGTCCCAAGCCCTCACAGTTCCCGCGCCATCGCCTATACACAAAACAAAACACGCAATACGTCAGTCTAATTGCCCTAATCGCCCTTTCCAATACGAGAGTTAAAATAAAAACTCACCGGTGAAGAAAGCGCCGCCGCTTCCGGCTTGCCCGTTTGGGGACGGACTGACGGCGGTGACCCCTCCGACGTGCCCGCCGAGCGCCGCCGCGGTTTCCCTCGGGCCCGTGCGCACGTCCCACAGGCGCACGCGTCCATCGCCCGGCGCGCTCGACGCGGTCAGCACCAGCGCCGGATTTAAATTGTTCGATGATGAAGAATTATTCGAGGGATTGGTCCCGACTTGCTCGGGTCCGCCCAGGCCCGGTCCGGTGGCCGCCAGGACCACCGTGACGGCGCCCGCGTGTGACCCCGGGGATGCGGACACGCACGCGCCCGTTCGCACGTCCCAAGCCGCGACACCTGTGAGTATGGGATATTGGTCAATGATTGGTTGTAATTGGGTGGTAATTGGGCATTTGTAATTGGGTATTTGGGATCCATGGAAGGGATACTGCTGGACACGCACCGCCGCCCCTGGTACCCCCAACCGCTAAAAACCCGCCTTCGCCCGTGAACCCCAGCGCGGTGAGACCCATGTTCGGGTTGTAATGACCCGCGTCCGCCTCGCCCCAACCGCCGGCTCTGGCGCGGACGACGGCGCCGGTGGATGGATTCCAAACCTGAATTACAAAACACGTCAGTCTCATTGCCCGTACGAGTGAATGTTAAGAGAAACTCACCGCGAACGCGCCGAAGCAGGAGCCAACCGCGATGGATCGTGCGTTGTATCCCCCGTTGGTGTTCATCGAACACGCCACGGCGGTGATCGCGTGGTTGGAACCTCGTATGGAACCCCAGTTGGACCCATCGTCGTAATTGGCGTTAAGGGGACTATTCGCGGAGGATTGTTTTGCCGCGCGAGGAGTGTTTCCGCGCGAGTCCCGGCGAGCCATCGACTCGTGCGACCACGGCGACGAGACGTAAACGTCGGAGGGCAAGCCGCGCCAGTTGGCCGTAGAGGAATACGAGCCGTTTTTATAGCCGGTTCGGAGGTTACGCGCGTTGGAATTTATTTTCCAGTCGCGGGTTCCATTCCCGTCCGCGTCGTTCTCGTCGTCCCCGTCGAGGTCCAGGCCCAGGAGGTAATCCTCCAGGGACGACTGCGTGCCAGCGGCGTCCACGGTTCCCTCGCGATGGATGGAGCCCTGTGATGTGTAAAACATAAAGTTAGTCAGTATGTAAGGGCAAACAGTCAGAGAACCAAAAACACTCACCGAATTATTTCGTCGTTTGGCGGTAAATCCGAGCGATTTAAGAGACGTGCGTCCGCAGTGGGCATCCAGACTGAAGGGCGATTTCCCTCCGATTCCCGCGGTGGCACCCGTGGGCAGCGCCCACCACGGCGCCGTGTTCTCCGCGTCGTCCGGAATTGAAGACGAATCGGCACTACCGATGGATGAACCGTTTTTAAACCGTTTTTTTATCCCACCCCCCGGGTCGGAACTCGCGAAGGCCGCGAGTCGCATCCGTTCGATCCACGCGTCGTGAACGATGGCGGCGCCCGCGCCGGAGCTCGTGCCGCTCTGCCGTATACGCGTATTAGCGTCGTCGTCGTCACCGAAGTGCGTACCGGTACCGCCGTTCGATTTGGCTATTTGGGTTTCATCGTCGATGATGGCGTCGGCGTCGTTGTTATTATTGACGCTTTTGGAAACTTCCCTGAAAAAAACAAAGATCGTATGGGCAAACAGTCAGAGAATACTAAAGAAACCACTCCAAAAAACACTCACCAGACTCGGCCGACCGATCGACCGACCCTATCGGCGCTCGCCACGGGAACGGGCGCCACCCTCGGCGGCAGACCGGTGTTGTTGCCGTCGTTATTGCCGTTACCCCCCCGGTTATTCACATCTTCGGAAGTGTTGCTTCCCTGTTTGCCCGTAGGCGGATCCTTCTGAATTGAATTCAGAGTCTGAATATCCGTCTGGCGAGTCGGCTCTCCCGGGAGTGACGAGTCAGAGTCATCATGCACCGGTAAACGCGCCAGGATCCCACCGATCGCGTGCGGCGGAAGACCCACGCTCGCCATACGCCACGCGAGTGCCCGCCGGCCACCTACATACGGAGCACCTAACCCTAAACCCGAATTATCGTCAGCCTCGTCGCCCATACGCGAATCCACCGTTCGTGAATTATAAAAACGGTCCAGGCCGACCCAAACGGCGGGATCGGACCACGTTTTCGCACCCCCGGGTAACGTTCTAACGCCCGCCGGCGTCCCAGGCGCACTCGCGATACGTAAGATGACGTGGACCTTCGACGCGTCACCGCTGGCGATCGCGGCGACGGCCGCCGCGTTGAACGCCGCTGGGAAGCCCTGTGAGTTGAGTTGAGTTGATAAACACAGAGTTAGTATATATGTATGGGCAAACAGTCAGAGAGTGAAAACAATATGAAAAAAACACGCACCGGCGCCGCGGCTACTTCGTTCGCGGCGGCGACCCTGGAGGCTTCAATCTGACGTTTCGCATCCGCCTCCGCGCGTCGCTTCACCTCCTCGTCCGCCGCCCGCATCCGTCGCTCCGCTTCCGATCCCAATTTGGCGCCTTGGGGGTTCGAACCCGAGACCTTCGGGGACCCCGGCCCGTCCTCCTCGATTAAACGAAGCGTCTGGCCCGAGTAATAACTCAACAAACCGGGAGTGAACGATGCGCCGATTGGATCATCGTCAGTGCCCAGACTTCGCGAAGCGGTATGATGCGATAGCTCGCCGTGTAGGCCCTCCATGGCGGCGAGGACTCCGTCGAGGTCCACGGCCGCCAGCTCCGCGGGAGCGTTGAGAGGAGAGCCAGAGCCGTCGAGGTGTGAATTCTCGGCGGCGACACAGCTGTGTGAAGGTTTCAGGGCGATAATGGCTGCGGCGGCGGCGGCGGCGCGCGCGCGCATCGCGGCTCCCGCGGACGCCAGCGCCCACAGCTCCCTGGTCTTCGACGCGACGACCTCCGCGTCGGAAGCTTTGTGTTCGGGTCTCGATTCGCTCGGGTTTGTCGATGAATCCAGCCTGATGAAAAACACAAGAGGTTCATACGGGCAAACAGTCAGAGAACACAAATAAAAACGTACCGACTCTCGATTCGATCAACTTCTTTTTTAACCGACCCGCCCGCCTCCGCCGGCTGCTTGGGACGGTGGGCGCCCGCGTCGACAGCCTCGGCGGGTACATCACGCCGCTTCGTGTCCATCACAGCCGTTTCCATGGCCGTTACATCATCCCCCTCGCCCCCGACGCTCCGACCCCGGTCGAACCGCGGCGACTCGCCGAAGGATTTCATCCGTTGCAACGACCTGCACACAAAACACACTTACCCGTCAGTCTAACCGCCCATACGAGAGTTAAAATAAACTCACCTGGCCGACAGCGGTTTGCTCTTCACCGATGAATCCGCTTCGATACCGTCAGGAGGACCCGAATCGTCAATCACACCACCACTCACGGCGGCGGCTTCCACCGGTGACGCGGGTACGAGCGCCGATTCAATCGGCACTGAAGCGGGCACGTCACCACCCATGCCGATTGAATGGGACCGATCGCCGGTGCCGATTAAGTTTTTTTCAGAACCGTCGACCCGATCGCCGAGCCGTTCATGTTGAACTTGTTGAACATGTTGAACGTTCGTGAGCGATTTCTCCACGTCGGGCGCGTCGCTCTTGGACATGGCGATCCACTGCGACAGCTCCCCGCCCGAGTGCGACGATCGCGTCGTCATCTCAGCCAACGAACTCGCGTAGTTACCCGCGCCTTTCTCGCTCTTTAGAAAGAAAACGTCAGAGTCATTCTAATTGCACAAACGAGGATAAAAAGGGTTTAGGGTTAGGGTTAAACTCACCTCGCCCCTCACGTCGGATTTGAACCGGGCGGCTTCGCTCTTGCGCCTGCTGCGAAACGTGAGGCCGAAGATGCCGCCGCCGGATGACTTCGACGCCTGTCAACAAAACACGCCGTCAGTCGAATTTCCAAACGAAAATTAAAAATAAACTCACCGCTGATTTTGAACTCGAAGTCTTCTCGCCAGAGTCCGTCAGTCCTCCGCCCGTGTCCACACCCACGGCGTGTGACCCAGGCTTGTGGGTTCCACCTCCGTCCTGGACGTCCACGCTGACGCGCCGCCGTTCTCGAAAGTTTCTGTACATGAAACACGACGTCATACTAATTGCCCGTACGAAGGTAAAAATAAACTCTCACCTGGCTTTGCTCGGCGACGATAGGTTTAAACCCATGGACGAGCTGAACATTCGCGGCGGGGACATGGACTGCACGAAGGCGGCTAGGTTTTTCCCCGAATTGGTCTTCACCGGGACCGAACCCTCGCCGTCGGATTCCGAGTTTGACGATCCTACCGCTCGATTCACGCGCGGCGGCGACGACGGCGCGGCGAAAAACGAGGTGGACGACGCCGATCGGCCTGTAAACAAAACACGACGTCAGTCCAATTGCCTATACGAGAGTCAAAATAAACTCACCGTGCTTCGGCTTGGTTCGCCCGGCGGAGTTGGACTTGAAGGGTTTAACCCCCGATTCAGGGTTCAGCTCCTTCACAACCGAGCCGCCCGGATCAAACACCCTAAGCCCCGCGGTGGAACTCGAAGCTTTGGCCGGTATTTGCCGCCCCGTGTTTGTGTTTGGAGTTTCCGTGCGTTTATCGTTGAAGCCTTTATGAAGAAAACACGACGTCATATCATACAAATTGAATTGCCCATACGGCGGAAATAAAATGAAACGTACCGAGGAAACCCAGACCGGATTCCGCGGGGGCGCCGCCGCCGTCCCTGTTTGCCCATACGTCGTCTTCCCCGCCGTCGGTCGCGGCGAATCCGACGTTCGGGGGCTCCAGCGCCGGGAGTCTGGACAACGGGGGAAGGTCGGTCAGCATTTGGGTGGTAATTGGGTAATTGGGAAAGGAAATGAGACTGGTTGACGTACCCGGCGCGAGGCCGGCTCGGCTGCGGCGGAACCGAGCAAGCGTTTGCAGACTTGGACCCGATCAGCGCCGACGCGTGCGTCGACGGGGCGCCCGCGACGTGTCCCATCGGTGCGAGCTCGCCTTGGTATTTATCATTTCCGTCATTTCCGTTTTCGCCCCACCGAGGGATCGAACCGGTGACCGCGGCTTGGCTCAGCTGCACGCTTCGGAAAGTAACGTCGGTGAAAGATTTTTTAACCCCGACTTCGCGACTCTTTGGCTCTGCTTGCAGACGGTCGAGACACTCGCCGCCGTCGGCTAGATGCGCGCGGTACCCCGCGGGCACGCAACGCCACATGTACGCGAAACACAGCTGCGGTGGTGGTGGTTACGTGGGGAGTGGTCGGTCAGTAATCGCGGTTAGTGATTGGGTATTTGAGTATACGGGAAAGGAGTCTGACTGTTTGCGCACTCACCCGCGCGCATTCGTCGTGCGACTGCGACCACCGTCGGCCGCGCTTGCCCCCTTGCGCCCGAGCCGCGGCGCGCAGCGCGTCGCGAAACTCATCAGCGCCCGGGTATACCCCCATCACGTCACCGACCGCGTCTGTGTCATCGTTGACGTCGCGTGCGTCGGGGGTATTTCGGTATTTCGGCGGCGATCCCGTGTGCGCTGTTGGTGCGCGGGATTTATTCGGTGACAGCGGATCTTCCGAGTCCATCTCGCACAGCTCCGGGGACCGAAGCTGGCGCAGCCTTTGCACTAAAACGTCACCCGCGTCGCCTGGCCACGGCACGTCCTCTTCTTTGTGACTCCTGGATGGATAGTTAGGGTGTGATTGGGTGGTGTTTGGTGTTAGCGTTTGGGTGGTGTTTTGGTGTTGATTGGGTGGTGATTGGGTGTTAATTGGGTATTTGAGCGCGTGTCGTGTACGAGTTAACACTCACCCGGCGCCGCGTTCCGTGGATTTACCCCTCGATTTACTCCTCGACCGGTTATCACTTCTTCCCCTGTTGTTGCCACTGGGTCCTTGCGATTGAGTCCCTGAGGCGGTGACGCCTTTGCCTTCGACTTCGTCCCTATCGCCGCGTACGCGGTTGCCGTCGAGGTCGATCACGACGATCCTACGTATGGGTGATGGGTGAGCGTTTCGTCGGTAATTGGGTGGTATTTGGGTATTTGGGTATTTGTTTGGGTCGTGTATGGGTTAACACTACTCACCCTCGAAGTCGTTCGGCTGGGACGTCCACGTCGGATCGCAGACCCATCAAAAAAGGAGCGCGCGCGTCGAGGTACTCCAGCAGCGAGACGGGGAGACACGGCACGAAAACCGATCGGTACTGCGTAGCGTAAATAGGGGCGAGCGGTCAGTGATTGGTTGGTAATTGGTTGGTAATTGGGTATTTGGGTGTGGGTCGTGTATGTGTCGTAGTCGTAGTCGTCACTCACCCGAAGCGGCTTCATGGCTCGCAACAACGCCCCAGCGCAGAGCACCAGCAACGAGTTGGACGACGCTCTCAGTAACACTCTGTGCACGAAACAAAAAGAGTTACCCGTCAGTAGTCTAATTGCGCATACGAAACAACTTAAAAGAAACGTACCGGCGTTGGCACGCCACCGCGCAGAGCGCCCTGGCGACGTTACCCTCGTCCAGCGCTCGCAGCAATGGCTCGAAGGAAGCGGCGGCGGAGGAGGATGACGTATGGGCAAACAGAGACGCCGATGAAGAATCGATACATTCGTCATCGTCATTTTCATCGTCGTCGTCCCCGCCGCCGCCTCGAACCCAGTCGTCGTATGGACCCACGGGGGGAAGCGCTATGGTCTTTCCGCACACCGTGAACAACGTCGTCGGCGGCGCTAAACCCTTCTCGGCGTCCATGTTTGATGACGAGTCATGTCGCACAGCTGTGTTTATACCGTCGTGACACGCGACGTTGAGTCCATCGACTAATGATGCGGCGAGCTCCGCGAAGGATGGCGCGTCGCTCCGCACGCCGGAAGCGAACGCGGACGATACGAGCGTGTTCAGCGCGTGCGTCAGTGCGTCGAGGATGGGCGCGCGGGAGACGAGCACCACGCACTGCCGCGCGCACGCGCTCCGCAGCGACGCGCCCACGGCATCGCGCGTCCTCGTGGGCACCGGCGCTAAGATGGAGAGGCACGCGCAGTAATAGGCGTGCCCGTGTGCGTCGGTGAGGACGATGGGGTAGGAGGCGGGGGTGACGGCGTCGGGCGGTGGGTTCGACGCGACGTGGACGTCCACGCCGCGCGGCATCGCGCACGCCGCCAGGTGCGGCGGCCATCGTTGACCCATCTCCCCATCATCTCGTGGAGAGTCGTTTTCGTCGCCCCCGCCTGGAAGGAGATCCCCGAGCCCCGTCGTCGGAGGGTAGGACTGAAGGACCTCCGGTCGGTAGAGTTCACCCGCGCCGACGAATCCCGCGACGCCGTCGACGGTGACGGGCTGTGCGGGGAGGCCGCACACCACGAGGCACTCCACCGCCCGCATCCCGTCTCCTCAACGAACGACGCGCGCGCGACTACGAGTATAATTGCAGCCCTTCCGAGGAGGAACGGAAAGCAACAACGCTCGATCGATCTCGTTTATTTCCGTCATAAATTATTTATCAGAATTATGTCTTCGTATATGGACATTTAGTTATACGCGTCGGATGTTTATTCATCAAACACGTGTGATCGACACCACGAATAGTGCTACAGTAACCGCACATAAATAATAAAGGTCAGAAAAGCGCGTGGCATGATCCACAGTTGGCGAGAGATGGTGACGTCGGCGACGGTGCACGCGGCCTTCGCCCCCTCTCCTCGGCATCTCCGTCCCGGAGACACCACCCGCGTACACGCGTCGAGGCACGTGCGCACACGACACACTCGGGTCGTTCGCACGGCCGCGTGGGCGTCTTCATCGCGACAGCCGTGGGTCCTCCTCGCGTCGGCATCGTCCAACGATGGGCATGATAGGTTCGCGTTCGTGCGCCCGGGAATCGACCCCGACCCGCGGCGCCGCGCGGACATCCAAATCGGATCCGACGTCGACGTCATCCGCAAGGAAGACCAGCGCAGTGGGTCCACGACGCGCGGAGTGGTCCGAGAGTTCCTTACCAACTCGGCCAATCACCCGCAGGGGTTGAAGGTGCGGCTCGTGGACGGCACCATCGGACGAGTCGCGAGGGTGCACGCGGGTAAGACGGAGGTCGCGCGTTCGAACCCCGGCGGTGCCGAAAGCGCGGATAACCCCGAGAAAAAGAACGGCGGCGCCGACGAACGACGACGCGGCGCTTCGAGGAAACCCAAGGAGGCGCGAGAAGGCGGTGACGCGTCGTCAAAGGCTAAAAACAATTCCAATGCTTCTCCTCGAAACTCAAACAGTAATCAGACCGTGTACCTGTCTAACATTCCCAAAGCCCTCGGCAAGAAAGACGTCGCGTGGCTTCTCGAGGAACTCCCCGGAGTCACCGGAGTTCGGCTCCCAAGGCGAGGCGGTAAGAACATGGGCTACGCATTCGTGCTCACCCAAGACATTCAGGTACGAGTTTATTTTTCAAACTTTATTTTCATACGTACGGGCAATTGGACTGACGGCGTGTGTTTTGTCTCTCACAGAGCGCGAATACAGTCATCGATACGCTCGGCGGGATGGAGCTGGAGGGAAAGAAACTGTTGGCGGAGCTCGCGAAGGAACCCACGCGGGAATCGAACCCGGGACGTAAGAACGAAGTAGCGAAGGCGGCGGAAACGAAGAAGAAGGGCGGCTCGAATACAGACAAGGCTAACGACAAGAGAGGGACGAAAGATAGACGCAAAAACAAAAATAAAACAACGATGAACGAAGATGACGACGACGACGAGGAGGAGCCCTTGTCGGATCCCATCGCCATCGCCCGCGCGGAGATGGAAGCGGACGCCATCCTCCAACTCGAGCGAGCCAAGCGCGCGGCGGCGAAGCGCGCGGCGGAGGCTGACGCCATCGCCAAAGAACGTTTGCAACGAGAAGCGGCGTTGGAGGTGAGTTTATTTTAATGCTTGTGCACGGGCAATTAGTATGACTGACGACGTGTTTTGTTCAACTCTTAACTCTTACAGGCGAAGACCACCGCCATGCTGTTGGAGCGACGGCGGCAGGCTGAGGCGCGTGAGGCGCGGATCGCGATTGAGAAGGCGAGGGAACGGGCGATACTCGACGAGGCTGACGCGCTCGGTGCACCGGCGGTCGGGGAGGATTGGACGCGGACGAGCGTGGAGTTGCGGGAGGAGCTGTCGTCGCTGCGGTCGCAGTCGGGCGCGTGAACATAGATTTGAGATTGCTGCTTCTGATCATATCTCCATATATACTTCAATCATAACAATTAAATGTAAATGCAAATAGATGAGATTATAACCTTGGAGACTGTAGTTCTCTTCAAGGAAATACGACTGACACCCGATTTTCTTTCTCTCGGATCTCGACGAACAAACAGCGGCCTCGATGGAGCCTGACGACCCTTTTCACGTAGCGCTCGACGCCTCGTAGTATCGCCGAAAGGAGACTAGCAAGGTGAGCACGCGCTCCCACTCGATCGACCCCGGCGTCACGTCGCATCGCGCCTCGCCGGCCACCACGCGTCATTCACACGCGCGGCTGGCCGGCGACGGACGACGCCATCTCGGGCTTTTCCCGGCGGGATTTAGGGTTTTCGGCGTTTCCGTCGGCCGGTTCATCGCGCGTGCGTGCGCTCCGACCGCGATCCGCGCCGCGACGTAGAACCGAACGTCGTGAACACATCACACGACGCCGGCGAGCGACGCCCGTGGCGACCGGACGCGCGTTCATCCCCGCGGGTCGCCCATTCATCCCCGCCGGCCGAGGGTTTTTTCCTCATCCTCGCCACAAAAAAGAAAACCCTTCTCGATCGAACCCAAAACTAACCACCATCCACTCCCCAAACAACAAACAGATGTCTCACCGCAAGTTCGAGAAACCCCGAATGGGTCACCTTGGATTCCTCCCCAAGAAGCGCTCCCAACGCGCCCGCGGCAAATGCAAGAAGTTCCCCAGGGACGACGCCAGCAAAGATCCCCATCTCACCGCCTTCCTCGGCTTCAAGGCTGGCATGACCCACGTCGTCCGCGACGTGGACAAGCCCGGGTCCAAGCTCCACAAGAAGGAAACCCTCGAGGCGGTCACCATCGTCGAAACCCCCGCGATGGTCGTCGTCGGCGTCGTCGGCTACGTCAAAACACCGCAAGGCCTCCGAGCGCTCAACACCGTGTGGGCGGAGCACCTCAACGACGAGATCCGCCGCCGCTTCTACAAGAACTGGTTCAAGTCCAAGAAGAAGGCTTTCACGCGGTACGCCAAGAAGTACACCAACGGCAGCATCAACCAAGAGCTCGAATCCCTCAAGAAGAACGCCGACGTCGTTAGGGTCATCGCGCACACCCAGGTCCGCAAGGTTAAGAACCTGAAGCAGAAGAAGGCGCACGTGATGGAGATCCAGGTCAACGGCGGCGACATTCCCGCCAAGGTTGACTTTGCCTACAAGTTTTTCGAAAAGGCGATCCCCGTCGACGCCGTGTTCAACAAGGATGAGATGATTGACTGCATCTCCGTGACCAAAGGTAAGGGGTTCGAAGGCGTCATCACGCGATGGGGAGTCACCAGGCTTCCCCGCAAGACGCACCGCGGTCTTCGCAAGGTTGGATGCATCGGCGCGTGGCACCCCGCGCGCGTCGCCTTCACCGTCGCGCGCCCAGGTCAGCACGGCTACCACCACCGCACCGAAATCAACAAGAAAATCTATCGCGTCGGCAAAGAAGGCGAGTCCTCCCACAAAGCCACCACCGAACACGACGCCACCGAGAAGGACATCACACCCATGGGTGGTTTCCCCCACTACGGCATCGTCAAGAACGATTACCTCATGATCAAGGGTGGCATCGGCGGCCCGCGTAAGCGGCTGGTGACTCTGCGCCAGTCGTTGTTCAAGCAAACGAACCGCATGGCGCAGGAGGAGATTGCCATCAAGTTCATCGACACCTCGTCCAAATTCGGCCACGGTCGGTTCCAGACGGCCGAGGAGAAGGCGAAGACCTACGGCCGCGTCAAGGCGTAAGTCTAAGTCTCACGTCTGTGGTGGAACGCGTGGGGAACCTAGGTGGTCGCCCCGTAGTTTGCAACTCTTTAGCGGTTTTGCGTTGTCATATTTACGCAAAGCCGAATCAAAAACATAAATCTCCTATGAATCTCTAGTGACAGTACCGCCGCTGCTTGATCGAACGACGTCATGGCGCGAAGTGAACTGATGTATATATATGTTTGAAGCGTTTTCGTTTTATTGTCAAAGGCAGTCGCGGCGGCTCCGGTCCGACCCCATCTTCGCGCTGCTACAACGCCGCTACTATGCAAATACAGGCACTCATGATTTGTGTTTTTTTTTCACCCCCCCGCCGCCAGCCGATCCCCGGCTGCGACGAGAGAAAGCGACGAGACCACTCACTCCAAAAAGAAGCGATTGGCAATTTAGAGAACCTTGTCGAGGGACTTGGAGATGGAGTCCTTGAGCGCGGCGCGGTCGGGCTTGAAGAGGAGGTTCTGGTAAATGTAGAAGCCGGAGAAGCCGATGCCGACGAGCTCGAGGAGGTCGGGCACTGTAAGAGATAACCAAAACACGACGTCAGTCTAATTGTCCATACACGAGAAGAATTATAAAATAAACTCACCGAGGGGAAGGCCGTCGATGGACTTGAGCACGCCGTTCGCGGCGACGAGACCCACGAGGCTGTTGATCGATGGAACGTGGGTGGTCAGTGAGGGTTCGGGTATTGATGAATTAGCGTCTTCGTAACGGGTAATAGGGAGGAACGTACCCGAAGACGCCGAGGGTGACCACCGCGGGTTTCTCTTCAGTTTCGTCCCACTTTTCAGAGACGGTGGAGGTGACTTCGCTGAGTTTCTTGTTCAGGTCCTCGGTCTGGGAGGCAGCCTTGACGGTGACCTGGGCACGGGCCTTGGGGGCTGCGGTGGATTGATTGATTCGGTGGGGAGGTGTTAGTATCGCGGTTAGCTCCAGGGAAGAGAAGGTCTATAGAGATTTGCGCATGATGATGAGATTTGCGAAGAAGGGGAACAAGATTCATTTGTTTCTTCTTCATCATCGTTTTTTGGCATGCGTTGAGAGAGGGGTGGGACGTACCGGCGACGCGGGCCTTGAGGGCGGCGGGGCGGCCCATGAAGGCGGAGGCGCGGGGCTTGGACGCGGCAACCTTGGGGGCGACGACGGCCTTGGCCATGGCGTTCATAGCGAGCACGGACATGATCTTTTGTTTTGTTTTGAAACTGTTTTTTGGAGGAGGAGCGGGCGGAAGGCGGGGCGCGGGGTCAGCGCGTGTGCGTGCGATCTGACGGGTGAACGCGGGTGGACGGGGCAACGTGATCGTCACGGCGTGTGTTCCCGCGCGATGTCGACGCTCGACGGACGACGCGACGGGTCTTCAATCCCCCGTCGAGCGCGCGATCGTTCGGTCACCGAGCCGCGCTCCGAGATCCGATATTTTTCGCGCGGCGATCGACCGATCGCTCGCTTCCTCCGAACGGTGTCTCCAAGCGCGGGGTGGCTCAACGGAGGGAGGACGCGTCGCAAAGCCGCCGGCGGCGGCATCGCGCGTCACGACGTCATGGGCGCGGGCGTATCGACTCACCTTGTGGGTTGTTCAACGAAGTGTGCGGGGCGCGCGGGTCGGCCGGGCGAAGAAGAGAAGCTCGTTTCGTGTTATAGAGTATCAGTATTCCCCCTCTGATGATGAAAACTCGAGTCCCGAACCCAGACTGCGAAGCCGCGTAAAAAATCTAAATCGGCGAATCAGCGATTTCCCGCCACCGGTGCCGCCACGGTGTACTTTCCTCTCTATTTACGGTTTATAACTCAAAGGCTCTGTCCAATGAAGAGGACGGCGCGTGAGAATTTTTAAACCCCGAACCGTCGTTTCTCCGCCGCCGGTTCTCGCCGCCCCGCTTCGTTATTCCTTATTTCCTATTTGACGAAACGTGACTGGACACATGTGGCATTATTAACGGCAATTGAAAACACCACCCGCAGCGACTAAATAGTGTACATGGTCTTTTCCCACCGGGCTCGTGTCGCGAGGCGTTTCGAAGTTTTCACGGCAGTTCCGAGAGACTCATTCATGGAGAGTCATTGATGGATGGATGAGCTCGTCACCGCACGGAGGGAAAGCCGCGCGTGATGCCCTTGAACGCCTGGCGCTCTCCCTCGACGCCGGCGCCTTCGTCGACGTCGACGCGCGTGCCGTTCACCTCCGACGCACGCGCGACGACGCCGTCGGCGAATGCCTCCGAAACTACCAGCTGTGCAAGAGCTCGAAGCTTTCCAGGGACGCTAACCTGCGCTCGGTGCTGACGCCCATCGTTCGATGGACGGTGTGTGCGCGTCTTCTCGACGTGGTCGGGCGCGCGGTGGACGGCGGGGTGGAGAAGGACGTGAGGGCCGCGGTGGCGGCCGTCGCCGCCGCCGCGGACGCCCGAGACGACGACGCGCATCATCTCCCGGGGGGTAGCACCGACGTGCGCCCTTCACGGCCGGGCCCTCTCCGGACGCCAGCCTCACGCACCGATACGACGCGAGCGCTGGTGGAGGACATCGACCGGCACGTCACGGAACTCGCGGAGACGATGCTCGGGGGATGGAAAGGCACGCCGATCGTACGCACACAACGGGAGGATCCTCGCGGGTCCATTCATGCTGACGGTGAAGAAGATCTGCTGGATATCGAATTTATTCATTCGGCTTCAATCGCCGCCGAAGACTTCGCCGAGAGGCTCGTGGACGACGAGACGCTCACGATGCGCGAGTGCGTGGATCACCTGCTCACGCCCGTCGCCGTCGCGCTCGCCAACGCCGCGGCACGACGCGCGACAAGAACCATCGACCGCCCGTCTTCATCTACGTCAAACGAACTTCTTAACGCTTGGGTCGACTTACCGCCGAGGTGCGCGGTCGCCGCCGCGGACTGCTGCGAACGCGTGCACGGCATCGCGACCGATCTCGCGAGACGGGAAAACACAAAACAAAAACAAAACACAGCTGTGTTCGGGTTCGGAATCGCGTCGCTCACGGGCGTCGACATGTTTCCGGGCGGAGGAGGAGGCTCATCAACTGACGTGAATTTATCGCGAGAAGTCGCCGCCTCGAGCGGTTTAGGAACGGCGGCGTTGCGCAAGGCGTGCGCCGAGGGTGCCGTGGCCGCCGAGCTGCTCGCCGCGCAGAGAACCTCCTACGCCGCCGCGGTCGCGGACGCCGCTAAAAGAGGAATCACGCCCGGGTTAACCCCAATTAGGTCCAACCCGCGGACTGTTAATAGGGACGGAGACGAGAAAGAGGTTCGATACGCCGCCATGGAAACGGTGCGCCGGTGTGAAACGTCACAGCTGTGCAGACGAACGCTGGCGAACGCGCGAATCGTATCTGCGCTGTCACCGATGGAAACGACGAAAGATAAAGGATCCCGTGGGAGGCACGAGGCTCATTTATACACCGGTTCAATCGGGGGATCCATCGTGGAGGGGAGTCAGGTGGCTAAGGATTTCACCAGGGAGGGAGCATCCGGTTTGGCGATCGCGGTGGGTTTTGATGCTCCGTTTGAAACGGTCGCGACCGGGCCGTTTCACGCGCACTTCGTCGCCGCGTGCGGCGCCGTCGAACGCGCCCTTCGATCGTCCGGAACACTCACGACGTCAACGAAGGACTCCGAATCGAAGGACTTCATCCAAAGTTCTTCGTTGAATTCGAAGACTAATGAAAAAAAGTCTCGGTGGATGTCGCCGCCGACGTCGCCCGGGTCGAAGAAGAAGAGAACCATCGACGCGAGTGATGACGTGGATCGATGCTCCGCCGCCGCCGCCGCGAGGGTCATGCTCGCTGCGTCCAGGACCGTCCGAGGCGGCGACGCTCTCGAATTCGTTTTAACAATGTTCCCGGTGAGTTTATTTTTATTTGCGTATGGGCAATTGGAGTAACTGACGTCGTGTTTTGTTTACTCAGCCCGAAGATGATTTCGTCGTCGTCGGCGTTCAACCCACGGACGTCGCGAAGTTCTATGAGATACCGGCGACGTACCGGCCGGTGGAGGTCGTGGTGACGCGGGACTTCGTGACGGTGAGCTTGTTTTTTTTAATTCTCTAACTGTTTGCCCATACGAACTTTGTGTTTTCATTCAGGTCACTGCGAGGGACGGCTTTCACGTCCGCAGGGTAAACGCCGGTGGCCGCGCGGAGGACTGGTGCGTCGTTTGCGTCAAATGCGCGCAGGTGTTGGAACGTAGGGTGAATGCCCGTACGGATCCGTAGTTTAATTCCGGTAAGGGTGTGGCCTCTGACTACTCGTTGGAGTTGGCGAGGACGTCCATCGGGCTAGACCCGGACGCGGGATATGGGGGAAATAGACCCTAAATGACGGTTAGATTTCAGCCAGCGCACCGGAAACGCATGGACGATTATAGTCTACCGACGCTTTAAACCCTTTAGACTCTAGCTAGGCACGAGTAGTTAGACTACCTTGGTATGTAGTCTATGAATACAATTAGCCAAACACCACGGTAATAAACAGTCGCCGCCCCTCTCGTGTGCCGTAGCTAACATAGCTAACGTTTCGGTCATCACAGCATCTGCCGAAACTCCGGTTTCATCGCCGCCGCGGCGTCGTGCTTGTCGTATCGAGGCCGCAGACGCACTGTATATATACAAAACACGACGTCATAAGCCTAATTGCCCATACAAAGATGATTAAAAGTAGACTCACCCGGAACGCAGAGCACTTCGCGCCACCCGCTCTTTTCAACCTCCACGCACGGCTTTCCGTCGGGACCCGGCTTGCCGTTGTCCCACCACCTGTGCAATTGGTACGTGGTTGACTCAGTGATTGGTCGGTAATTGGGTATTTGAGTATCCGGGATGGGGTAAGGTAGCACTACCGCCGAGGGGACGCGCACCAGATTAAATCGGGGTGCGGCGGAGGATACCCCGGGATGAACGCGGCGCTTCCCATTCCCATCAGTGTCGATTCATCTTCCGTATCGTCCGTATCGTTCCCATCTTCTCCATCGCCGACCCACACCTGCCGCGGGCTCGCGCCGTCGCCGTCTGTTTCGTCCCCGAGCCCCGATTTCTTTTTAATTCGTTTCATACGAGTGTTCACCCTCGGTCTCGTTGCTATTTGCGGTTTCGCCCCGAGCCTCTCCTTCGTGGTGACGTCCATGCACAGCCAACACAGCGTGCTCACACCGAACGGCAGTAACGTCAGCCCGCCCCACGTGAGAAACAACGAGTACACCAGGAGCACCCACAGCTCCCAACCCTGTAATAAGAATAAGAATAAGAATAAATCACGACGTCAAACTAATCGCCTATACATGTACGAAGGTATTACAAATTAAACTCACCTTGGTGCACGCGGATCCGTCGCCGATGGAAGCGTCGCACACTTGCGTTATTCTAACCACGGACGCCGCCGCGTAGGACGCGCACGCCAGCTATGGACGGAAAAGAGGGTGTTAGGTCGTCAATTGGTGCGTAATTGGGTATTTGTATTTGGATCTTGTATGTGGTTCTGACTCACCCCGGCGTACATGAGAAACGTCGCGAACCACCGCATGTTTTTCGCCGCGATGCAAGTTCCTGTAAACAGTAAACAAAACACGTCGTCAGTCGCATTTCCCATACGGAAAAGGAAATTTGTAAACTAATTTAATTGAAATAGACGTACCCAGCACAGGGCAGTGGTGGTCGAAGCGTTCCATGCAGTAGCCGCACTGTCTGCAGTGGCTCGCCCGTGGTGGCCGCCACACGTCGCACGTGGTGCAGTAGGTATTTGTGACGCATCGAGCGTCGAACTCTGGTGTTCGACCGTCGTACAGGCACGGTCCTTCCGGATCTTCGTGATGGAGAAACTGCGTTGGTGGTGGGATGTTGGTCAGGATTGGTCGGTAATTGGGTGTAATTGGGTGGTAATTGGGTATTTGAGTATGGAAGGAAGACTGCATAGCACTCACCGCGGCTGGGAAGATTGATCGTATGGGTTGGCCGCGCCAGTCTTTGGCGTATCTCACCGCGAGCGCGATGGACTTCTTCATACGGCGCCGCCGACGATGATCGTCACTGTCGGTATCGTCGGTATCGTCGGTGTCGTCGTTCGGGTCCGTGCCGTCGGATCTCAGCCGCTTGACGTCTGTGATGAACAAAACACACGCCGTCGTCAGTCCAATTGCCTATAGCACACTACGAAAATAAAAATAAACTCAAATAAAAAGAAACTCACAGACTGGTCGCCCCATGGAGAGATACTCCGCGACCGCCGGATCCACACCGTGCGGGTTGGGTTTGATCACCCCCGGGTCGGTGTAGTGCACGAGCGCCAGGCCGAGGCACACACCGCCCGCGAGCGCGATGGACCCCGCGCGCCACGACGTCTCAGATATCCATGAAGTCTCGCCCGTCCAATCCATCCGCTGTAAAATAAACAAAACCGGTGACGACGTCAGTACTCTAATTGCGCGTACGGGAGTTACGGGAATTATTAAAAATAAACTCACCCGGGTGACGCAAAATTCCTGCAGCACGTACGCGACGGCGACCCAGGCGGCGATGGAGAGGCATCCCGTCGGTTTGTCGGTCCATTTGACGAGCTTGGCGGGGTCCGGGGATGTCCGCGAGGGGATCACGCGCGCGACGTCGGTGGGCGCCATCGCGTCGTCGTCGTCGGTGGTGGTGGTGGTGATGGTCGGTGACACACGCGCGATCGACAATTGGGCACCTTCGTCATCTTTGACCAGTTGAGAAACTTCTCAACCCACAGCAACTCGGATTGTTAAATTTTTTTCTAAAAGTTAACGGCCACAGCTCCGTCCGGGGCATGCGTGCGACGGCGATGACGACGGTCACGCGATCCGACTCCGATCGGCCGCCGCGCGCCGATGTCAACAACGTGGAGGCGCGTCACGAGGACGACAAGGAAAACGGTGCCGTGAATACTGCGGGTGTGAAGCGCTCTCACTAACTGAACTAGCGGGAGGCGAGGCGAAGAGCCTCGTTATTCGACTCTCCATGAGTGTTGAGTGTTTACCGGGGCGAAGCCAGCGCGAGTACGAATCAACGAGGACGGCGGCGACGCAAGCCGCGACAAAGACGTCGCGGTAGCAATATGCTCCGCCGAGATTCAACAGAAAAGGTAATAATGCCTCGAAACTAACGGACTGCTTCGTTGCGCCGGAACTACGGGTGATTTCTCCGAAGTGGACTTCTCCGAGAGCGAGGACGATGATGAAGACGATGATGAAGACGAGGACGATCACGATGATGAAGAAGAGAACGATCACGATGATGAAGACGATGATGGCGGTAACGATGGCGATGAACCAACGGGTGCCTTCGATGGCGTTGCCGTTAGTCAGGTATACTTCAACTATGCACCGGATATTGAAAACTGGAATGTTGAATCATACGGTTGACGATCCACCGTATCCTTTCGCGTAAATGCTTTCGTCGTTTGTAATCGTATGACAACTCCTCTAGGCGCGCCCGCATGTCTTCACGCTGTGTCCGCACTCCCCGCACGCCTTGCACCTGTACACCCGCTTGGCCGCCCTCTCCGTCGTTCCCTCCGTCTCTCCCAACGCGGGTGGTGACTCACCGGACACCTTCCTGTTCTTCGAGCCCTTCGGTCTGCCGCGGCCCCGCTTGACGACACCCGCCTCGGCCGGAGGAGGAGGCTCGACGTTTTCTTTCTCCTCATCCTTAGCCTCACCATCAGCCTCACCCTTAGCCCCAGCCATAGTCTCGACCTCAGCCATAGGCTCGACCTCAGCCATAGTCTCGACCTCAGCCATAGCCGCATCCTTAGTCTCGACCTCAGCCATAGTCTCGACCTCGACCTCAGCCTTAGCCTCAGCCTTAGCCTCAGCCTCCGAGCGCCGCTCCCTCATCAGCGTCCTCTTGTTCTTGGATCCCTTCGGTCGCCCCCGCCGGCGCTTGACGACCTGCGCCGTCTCCGCGGGCACCTCGACGTTAACCTTCAACTCCTTTTCCACCTCCATCACTTCTTCCATCTCAATCTCCATCTCCATCTCCATCTCCTCATCCTCATCCTCTTCCTCGAAGACGATGTCGACGCCCACTGTGAACAAAACAAGACGTCATACTAATTGCCCATACGGAAATAAAAAGAAACTCACCCTCTTCGAAATCTTCGTCGGATTCATCGATCGCCTTTCGTTTGTGTCCGGACAAATGTGGCCGTCCCCGCCGCTTCTTCCGTTCAACCCCCACAGGAATCGAACCCACGGCCTCGCCGACGCTCCCGGGCGACTTACCGGCCGGGATGACGGGCGACGACGATCGCGACAACGACCGCGCGCGTTCCTCCACAGCCTCCGTCGCGAGCGTCTCCAAACCGGGCGAGCTCGGAATCTTAAACTTGTTGAACTCGTTGAACTTGTTGAACTCCGTCGGCGTCACATCGTCATCCTTTGAATCCTTTGACAGGTCCTTTGAAAGGTCCTTCTCCGATGATGGATCGATCAGGATGACGCCGTCGCTGACGGCTTCGGCGTCGCCGAGGCTGAATCGCGGCGGCGGGTTCTTCTGGCAGATCCGTTTGGGCCTGTTAACAAAACACGACGTCATTCGAATTGCCCATACCAAACGTAAATAAAAATAAACTCACCGCTTGTGCGATCCGTTCCCGGCGGCTCCGGTGCTCGGGACGGATCTCGGCTGAGATGCCGATTTGACCCCCGTGTCGCAGCTGTCCTTGCCGTCGCTGCTCATTCCAGTGCTCATTCCGAGGATGCGTTCGCCGGATGACCCGCCAGAGCCTCCAGATGACCCGAGGTGTCTGTCTTCTTCATCCGGCCTGCCGTCGATCGATCCCTGGACGGCGCCGCCGCGGCGTGCGTACGCGTCCCCCGCCGTCAATCGATCCCTAGCCGGCGCCGCGGGCGTGTACGGGAGCATCGCGCGCACGGGCGTCACCGCGACCGTCATCACGGACTGGGACGACGACTCCGTTGCTTTGCGCTTCAGATCTTCAACTTCGACGCGAAGCTTCGCCTCGGCAGCTTCGGCGTCCGCGAGTTTGCGTTTGAGTGTGTCGATCTGGTACTGCGTCATGTGCTTCTCCGCGTCGAGCTCGGCGGATCGCGCCGCGGCGGATGAGAGCGCGGCGTCGCGCTCGGTCTCGATCGCGGCGAGCCTGTCCACGTGCATGGTGACGACGCCTCTGTACTTGGAATTCTCGTGTTGCGCGATGGCGAGAGGTTCGTGCGTGGGATCCGTCGTCGTCGCGCGGTGGTTGTGTTTGGAGGCGACCATCGCCGCGTTCCGCGCGCGAGTGGCGTCCAGCTCCGCCTTCATCCAGCTCTTTCCCTTCGGCATGGATGTGATCCGGAGCCCGGTGCGTGCGCGCGCCGGGGGTGATGTTGCGCGCCGGTTATTTGAATTTGAAGTTGAAGTGAAGTTCAAAAATCGCATTGACAGTTCCGAGAAATAATTCCCCGTGCGAAGCAGTCAAGCGTGCTGAAATAAGAGGTATACAAATGCGGCGAGCTTATTTTAATGTTCGTATAGGCAATTAGTATCACGGCGTGTTTTTTTGCTCATCTCGTGACGAGCGAGGCACGATTATAAAAAAAGAAAGTTCGTATCTCTCGCCCTCATCAGAGTGAGCCGCGCGCGCGGGGCGGGATGCCGCCGGACAACCCGCTGGCGCGCATGTGGGCGAACAAGCTCACCGCCGCCTCCGCTCCCCCCATCGATGACCCGCCACCTCCTCCGTCCCCCACCGGCGCCGACTACGAGCGCGAAAGGGACGCGCGCGTCGCACGCAACCGCGCCATCATGCAAGAGCTCGGCATAAACAACCTCGCCGCCTCCATCACGGTTCCATCACGCGCCGAACCCAAGCGTAAACGACGAACGACGGACGCGTCCAACACAGCTGTGCGGCGAGGGTCGGCACCCACCTCGGCACCCACGCGACGATCCACGCGGTCCACGCGGCACACCGGACCGTTCGTCGACGAAGTAAACGCCGACGCACTGCGCGCATCTGGACTGCAACCGCGGGGTGCCCAGGTGGGTGCCCACCCCCGCACAGCTGTGCCGTCCCATACCACCACGAACGGAAACCACGAAGATGACGAGGAGGATCCGGAGGAGAAAGAAACGTTCGACGACAGCGGGGTGCTCCGATATACCGCGTGGACATCCACCGAAGAAGGACCATTCTCGGTGAGTTTATTTCTATTTCAAGTTTATTTTTATTACCGTACGGGCAATTGTACTGACGCCGTGTTTTATTTCCAATCACATCGTGCACAGATCTCGGCTACTGATCGTCGCGACGACGACGCGGAAAACGACGCCGACGCCGGTCAAAAACGGTCAAAAAAACGGCCGCCGCTGCTCGGGTTCGCCGAACGCCCCGTGCGCTTCATCGACGGCACGTGCAAGAAAGGTTTCTACTCCATCGACACCACTCGTCACGGTAAATACTCTGTGCAAACGAAGAAGATCGGTGACGAGTCGCCCGGCGCTGGAGCGATGACGCCGAGCCCTCGACCGGCGCTGCTGGCGGCGGGAGGCGACGGCGGACGATGCGCGGTGTTCGCGCTCGGTACCAGAGGTCGGAGGTTCGAATCCCACGGGGGGCGAACAACGAACCACCCACACCGTCCAATGGCACCCAGCGGTACAGACAAAGTCGAAGTGGAATGTGACAAAGACGACGATTGGTGAGTTTATTTTAATTCCCGTCGTATGGGCAATTCGTATGACGTCGTCGTGTTTTGTTCACACAGGGAAACGGACGAAGAGACGGGACGAAGAATCTCGTACAAATCGCCGCTGCTGTCGTGGACCGCGCACCGAGGCTGGTGTTCGCAAACGCAGTTTCCCCACCACCGGTTACCACGATTAGCATCCAAAGACGACACCGCTTCGCGTACCGGTACGTCCGCCGGGAACGCTAATACTAATTCGTATTTGCTCACCGCGGGCGGTATGGACGGTACCGTGTGTTCGTGGGACTTGTCCGGTGAGTTTATTTTTACTTTCGTATGGGCAATTAGAATGACGTCGTGTTTTGTGTACAGTCAAGTCCAACGCGACGGGCGCTCCGAGGTTAGCGTGGAGGCTCGACGCCGGCCGCGGCTCCGGAGTCTTCTCGATGCACCACTGGAACGACGAGCTGCTCGTCGGATGCAAAGACTGGACCGTGCGGCAGGTGAGAGTTTGTTTATTTATTTTATGATATAGGGTCGATTCGACTGACGATGTTTTGTTCACAGTGGAGTTTACCGGAGGGTGCCGTCCGGGGCGCGAAGGTCGGCGGTTCGAACCCGCCCGGTGCCAAATTCGATGCACACGTCCGCGAGTACGACGACCTGCACCGCGGCGTGGTTCGATGCGTTCGATGGAACACGCCCGACGTCGACCCCGACGTGATTAACGATGAATCGACGATGAATAATAGCAACGGACTCGGCGGCGCCCTGTTCGCGTCGTGCGGCAACGACGGGTGCGTCGCGGTGGTGGACACGCGGCTCCCGACGAGCCGCGCGAAGGTCGCGGGCGTGGACGGCGCGCACGGGGGCCGAGCGGTCAACTTTGTCGAGTGGGGACGCGGAGCCGGATCCCTTTTTTCGCCGGGGGGGGCGATAAAAAACACAAAATCTCTTTTCCATTCGTCGCCGACGTTGCTGACGTCGGGCGCGGATGCCTACGTCCGGCTCTGGGACCTCCGAGCCCTGGCCGCACCACTGGACGAGGCACTTTACCAAAAGAAACGTAACGGCCAAAGTAACGCACCGTTGGAAATGGTCCGCGAGTTCACCGGTCACCACCGCGCCGGGACGACAAAGCCGAAGACGATCACGCGAGCCGTCTTTGTTTTCGACTCCGCCGACGACTCCGTACGCGAAGCTGAGTCGACCGGTGGTGCTAATTGGGGTATGGGAGCTAATTGGGGTATGGAAAATAGCGACGACGGTGTGTACGTGGTGACACCCGGGGAGCGGTCCCGTGCGGTGTCGCTGTACAAAGTCAGAGAAGGCCCGGCTGGGAATGATATACGTATGGGTATTGAGGCGGGCGGATGCGTGAGTCGGGGCGAGGTCGGATTTGATCCCACCGCGGTGTTCGCGCGTGGTTCGTTGAGCGACGAAGACGCCTGGTTCGGGTGGAGTTTGGCGCTGGCGAACAAGGGGGAGGTGAGGGTGTACGGAGCGGTGCGCGAGGGCGGCGGGTCGGCGGGGCGATGAAGATCACGCGCGAAAAGGTGATTTGAATGTTAATGTAAATCGGAAGGCTAAGAGTATCCATCCATGTACCGCGTCGGTCGCGGGTGACGGGTGGTGATTCACACCCTGTTGGCGCGTCCACCCCTGAGCTTCACGGTGGCGGTGACGTCGGCGGTCTTGGCACCCTCGGCACCCTCGGCACCCTCGGCGGGTGCGTCCTCGTCGTCGCTCTCGTCGAGGTCGTTTTTCTGCACCAAGTTTTCCACGCGCTTGGCGAGCTCGCGCTGTCCGAGGTAGTTATACACGAACGCCAACGCGCTCATCCACGCGGCGGAGTACGCCATCGCCTGACTGAACCGGACGGACATGGGCGTCTCGGGGCAGACGGTGACGAAGCCGTCGCACACCGCGTATGACACGTCAACCTCGACGGTCCCGGTGCACGTGTCGAAGACGACGGGTTGGTCGCGCGTGCCGGCGCACGCGGTGTACGTCACGGCGGCGTTCTGCAAGTTGCCAAAGCACTCGTCGTAGGTAAAATGGGTGAGGCCCTTGGTGGCGGCTATCGAGTTGATACCGTTGATGGATGTCGCTTCGACGGCGCCGGTAATGACATCGAACGGGGTGCCGCCCACGTCCCATGTCTCCGAGCTCGAGTCGTACGTCTTACCGCACGCAGTTCCGCACGTGTTGTAGTCGTCGATCGCTTGGGGGTCACCGCACGCGGATTTGGCCACGGTCCTGCCGGTTTGGACATCTGCAGGGCAGGCGCACGCAGTCTTCCCGGTGGCGGAGCACGTGGTACCGACTATTGACATGGATCCAGTGGGGCAGAATGGCATATAAGCTCCGATTTCGAAATCAAGAGCATTATGCGGACCAAGCCAGCCTCCATCGTCCTCCATGAGCCAGCCTACTCCATCGCTCCACCCCGCATACCAAGATGGCTCAATACCGCAGCATAGACCGTATTCATCGCGACAGTGGTAAGCATCGTTGTACCCTGACGGCGAGTAGCTGTGAGCTGTTTTGACGCATTCCTTGCACGTCATAGTTGAGAACTTCGTCGGGTCGTTTACCCGTTCCCAACCCACCCCGGGGGTATTAACATAACTGGTTCCATTGTACGAATAGTCGGGCCCGGCGTTGGGAATGCTCCCCACGGTTCCCTCGACGTCAAAACCGCACTCCGATGACGCTCTTCTGCACTTCACGTTGGTCTCGGCGAGGGAGCCGCACGACGAGACGGAATGCCAACTGTGCACGTCACCAGTGGCCGTGCCCGATCCAGTGGTGGGGCACGTGCCGATATTGAATGTCTCCTTGTATCCAGTCACGGGCGTGGTCGTGGCGTCGTAGTCTGCTGTTCGGCAATCGAATGTATCCTCCTGCAAAAACAGACACGTAGACGGCGGGTACGAGTCGTTGTACACGGGAATCACCAAGGTGTCCGCCTGCGAGGGACAAGCCGCAGGCGTGAATGTTCGCTCCAAGCCCGTGCCCGCGGCCTGGTCGTAGTCGGCAGTCTTGCACTTGAACGACGCTTCCTGAATATCCGAGCACTTCGATGGTGGGTGAGTGCCAAGCACACCCTCACTCGTGTTTTTCCCGCCGAGGCAAGTCAGGGAGTTGTACGTGCGGGTGAATCCCGCCCCCGTCGCGAGGTCGAAGTCCGCGGTGCGACACGCGAACGACGCCAGCATCGACGTGCAGTCGTCGATCGGCATGTCCGTGCGATACGCCGTCACCTCCACGCACGACGGATCGAGCAGCGCGTAGAGAAGCGCCGCGAGCGCGCCCAGCACGTAGTACACGCTGAAGGAGAAGTTCGTGCGCGGGATCGGGTCGTCCGTCTGGGTGATGCTGAAGAACGAGAGCTGCGCCGCGAGGCTGCTCTTGTACTTGGCGCGCGACGCGGCGTCGAGGCCGATGGATATCTTGGGCATCGGCATGGTCGGTGGATACCCGTCGTGGAACGCCGGGACACGCCTGGTGCGTCGTGCGAAGTGCGACGGCTGCGGCTGATGGAAAGAGACACATGTTGGCTGACGGCGCGACAGTTGAGTCAATCTGTGGTGGCGGATGTCTTTCGTCCTCGATCTGACTCTCGATCTGACTCCTGATTGGTGGGTTCGGTGGATCGGGTGCCTTCAAGTAAGCCTGAATCACGAAGAAGTTTCAGTCGAGGACGAGAAACTTGAAAGAGTTGGTCAATGGTATATAGTCAAGCCGTAACCATGAGAACTGCTAGCTGCCCAGATTTTCGTCAATTATTAGAGGAGAATACCTTGAATGCCCATATGTTTTAAGCCGCTACCGCCGGAGCATGCGCCACACCGCCAGCAGCAAAATAACCACCGCCGCCGCTCCCACCGCCAAGTCCCCGTCCACCACGCCAACCGACGATCCTTTTCCACCGTTTTCAACCCCGCCTGTAAACAAAACACACACGACGTCGTCAGTCGAATTGCCCATACGAGAATTAAAATAAACGTACCGAGCCCGGGCGAAAACGAAAACCAATAGGCGTTTGGGTCACCCGGCGCGTTATCCTCCGGCCTGTTCGGCGACGTCACCCAGTGCACCACCGGCGTCCCCGGCATCTCGTCGCTTTCCATACCCCAATCAGCGTCCCCGCCCGACACCGCTTCGCCATACGCGTCCTCGACGGCGGCGTCGCATTTACGTAACTCGCGCGGAGCGAACCACCGCGAGCGCTCGTTGACCATCCGCTCGATCTTTGACACGTCGTCGTACGCGTATCCAGTCACGATGACGGGCGCGCCGGATACGTCGTCGAACCTGCCCACGGTCCTCGACCCGTCAATCAGATCCAACCTCGGCGACAACAGGTTAAGCATCGTCCTGTTAAAACAAAACATGTCGTCAATCGAATTGCCCATACGGGGATAAAAATAAACTCACCTTCTCCATTGGCATCCCCACGCGTCTGCGTTGAAGAGGATGACCATGTCCGGTAAGCGCTCGCGCGGGTCGTCCAACCCTCGTTCGAGGTTCGCGGGTACGTACGCGCCGCGGACGAACCGCGTGTCGCATCCGTCGACGTGATCTTTCGGCGGGTCTTCGTCCGGCATCTCCCTGCCGATCAGGACCATCGTCGTTTTATCTGTAAAAGTTGAACAAAACACGTCGTCAGTCCGATTGCCCGTACGGAGACAAAAATAATATTCTGTAATGTAAAATAAATACAAATAAGCGTACCGCACGCGTGATGGCCTGCGTAAGGCCACGCGACTCTGCCCTCGATCTTTGGCACGGACCCTACGACGTGGACGATGAACCGGCCGTCGCCCGCGAGCGAACGGCGGTGGACCCTGACCGCGGACTGCAGGGTCGTGAGGAAGGACCGCGACGGAGCCGCGAGGTCTTTTTGCCTGCGGTGGGCAGAGTCATCGCCGCTGGCGAGGAGGACGGCGCCGTCGGTGCGCGCCCGGTCTGATTGACCATACGAGTCGGGACGCGGCGCGAGGAGGAGCGTGAGAAGGAGGAGGAGGATGGCCGACGCGCGGGTCATCGTTGCTGGCTCTCGAAGTTAGTGCGCGCCCCTCGGAGTGGTGTGGGGGCTGAGCGATGCCTCTTGATGACATTGAGAGAATAACTGAAACTTTGTTTCCTCCGAGAAGGCACCGGCGCGCGAAAGTTCCGTTCGTCAACGCCGCCCCGCCACACCCGCGCGCGTCACCACGGGCGAGCGCATCGCCGAATAACCCACCGAGCCGCGCGCGCATGCGTCTCGATAGCCCATCCCCCCGCCGATAACGACACGCTCCGACCCGCGGTAGCCCGAGTGCCGGCGCCAGGCCGCCGAGGGGGTGCAACCAAATCAAATCTTCGACGCTCTTTTGCTAATAAGCGACTCACGGACCCCACCCATGTCTCCGTCGGAAGGCGGCGGCGGCATCGGGCGACGCACGAGCGGGGGCTCGCACCTCGAGCGGATGGCATCCCTCGTGGACTACAGCAGCAGCGACGAATCGGAAGGCGACGCGTGGCATCCAAACCCCGGCGACCCCCATCATCAACATCACACGAACGCCCGCGACGACCGCTTCGATGAAGTCCCGCGCACGTCCGCGTCCGCTTCGCCAAACCCGCCCCGTTCCCACCCGTTCCCGCCCTTCGCCGCGCGGATGGAACGATCGGGGTCACCGATGGACGTCGGATCCCCGCCGCGATCCCCGGCCCAGACGCACGCGTCCGCGTCCAACGAAGGCATCCCACCCGTCGGCACCATGAGGTACGAGTTTATTTTAATCATCACCTACACACGCAATCAATTCCACTACTGACGACGTGTTTTATTTACTTGTATACGTACAGCTTCAACCTGGGATCTCATTCGTCCACCTCGCCGCTGGGCCCTTCACCGTCGGGATCCGGGTCGCACCGACGCCGGCCCACCGCGACGAGCGCCGCGCGGTCACCCACCGGGTCACTCGGCGCGTCGTCGGCGTCCAGGCTGGCGTCCAGGCGCGCCGCGAACAGACGCGCAGCCACCGGCGGAGCTTCATCTTCGACTTCGTTTTCCACCGTTCCATCCTTCGAAGCAACTCCGTCGATGGACACGCCGGATTCGCCCCCGCCGTTCGACTTCTTCTCCCCGAACGGCGTGGAAACGACGACGACGGGGGGGGGGGGCGGGTGGTCGTCGACGACGCGGGTCAGCGGCCGTTGGGTTCCCACCGGCTTCACCGAATCCAATGCCAATGCCAAACACAATGCCATCGCCAAATCCAATGCCAATGCCATCGCCAAATCCAATGCCAATGCCATCGCCGAACGCACACGCAAACGCGTCGTTCGCGTCGGACGTCTCGAGCGGAACACCGCTGGGCGGCACGTTCGCGATGGGCGCGTCGACCCCGTCGTCCAATCGACGCGCTTCCCGTCCCGCGGGGACCAAAAACGGCAAAAGCGCATCCGCGGAGAGGACGTTTGAGGTGCGCATCTTTCAATTCTCGTAACTCTTATATATATATGGGAAATTGCAAATTGCAATTAGGTGGCTGATGTCTTGTTTTGTGTACAGTTTACGCCGCCGCCGCCGCCGCCGTTCGCGGCTGCGACGCCCGTACCAGGGTCCGCGCCGCCGGTGCGTTTCTTTTCATCTTCGTACGGGCAATTAGAGCGACTGACGGGAAAGTGTTTTTCTATTTTTTTTTTCACAGCCGGTGACGATGCCGGACATTCCGAGCTTCGCCGGATTTAACCTCGGCTCGTCGCGTAGCCCAGCCAAGGGGGGCGGGGGCAAGTCCAGGTCAAACTCCAGGTCAAACTCCAATCGTCAAACTGCATCCAACCGAAGGTTCGTTTATTTTAATTCACGTGTATATGGGCAATTAGTATGACGTCGTGTTTTTGTTTACAGATCCAACGCCGGCGATTCGAGTCGGTCGCCGAAGACGAAGCCCGCGCCGGTCGTCGACGCGTCACCGCCGTCGTCCCCGGACGTAGGGTCCGCGTCGCCGAACCCGGCGGACTACGGCGCGGATCGCGGCCCCATCAGACGAGCGCAGCGGCCGCGCAACAACAACAGCCCCGCCGGATCTAACAACGACGCCGATAATCGTAACGACTCGAGGCCGAGGGTTAACGTTCGATGGGAAACAGCGACGCCGCGACATACCACGGATCCGGCGATGGACGTGCTTCGCGAACGAACCGCGGCGATGAACCTCGGTGGATCGCGTGGTGAGTTTCAATTTTTGATCTTTGTATGGGCGAGTAGACTGACGGCGGCGTATTTTTTTAACAGGACGCCGCGATAACAAAAACGCGACTCCGACGAATCCGGCTTCGAGGGCCAAAGAGGTGAGCTCGTCCCTAAGGTCCCATACGTTCGCGTCGATTCAGTCCCACTCTTTTATTTTTCCGAACAGTCACCCTCCCACTGTGCTACGTACCCAAACACCAAATTAATTACAAATACCCGATTAATTACAAATACCAATCACCACCCAATTACTGAACCGAGGCTTACCCAATTGTGCACAGGAGGGCAACGAACATTTCCGATCGGGTCGGTACGCCGCCGCCATGGCCAGTTACACCCGCGCGATCGAATCCATGCGACTGTCCAGCGGGTGCCACGTGGACACGGTATCCGGGACGGTCATGGGCGGGCGAGACGCGGCGGTGTGCTACGCGAACAGGGCGGCGACGCGGCTGATGGCGGCCGGGGACGCGACTGGCGCGAAGAATAATGAAAAAAAGACGGTCGACACGAGTTGGGAGGAGACCCGGGCGGCGCTGGCGGACTGCCGCGCGGCGCTTCGCGCGGACGCCGGCTTCGACCGCGCGAGGCTTCGCGCGGGGACGTGCCTCGTGCGCCTCGGCGCGTTCGCAGCCGCGGAGGCTGAGTTCAACGCGCTCTTGAGCGGCGGGGGTGGTAACGATGACGGTAATAAATCGGCCGAGGCTCGGGAGCTCGCGTCTGAGACCGCGAGGGCTCGGCGGACGATCCGGTCCTTGCGGCTCGAGACCCTCCCTGTGCTCCGCGCGAACGCGACGCGCGGCGCCGCGGAGGGTGCGGCGTCCGCGCGTCGCTTCGAAGGCGTTACAAAAAGCGTTACGAATGACGGCGGACAAACGAAGGATTCGCGAACCGACGTCCGAAGGCTGGCGGAGAGAACCGCAAAGGTGGGTTTATTTCCATCAAATCGTCCCACAAATCGCCCAACATACACGCACGAGTACTTGTACCCTCCCTCTCACTCAAATACCCAATACAACCCGATCACAACCCAATTACACCGATTATAACCCAATTACAATCCAATCGCTGACCAAACTCGCACCCGTCTCACGATACGTCAGGTTGTATCGCCGCTTCGAACTCTTTCGCCGCACTGCGCCGTGGTCGCCGAGGCGTACGCGCGCGCGCAGCTGTGCGTCGGGGCGTTCACGGAGGCGATCCGCGCGGCGAACGAGGACGGACTCGGGGGCGTCGGCGACCAAGCCGAAGGCGACGGCGCCGATTTAAATATCGGTGAAATTAATAATTCATTCGTCGAAGGAGGTGGGTCGTTGGAGTCGGGTTGGAGAATCGCGGTTCGAGCGCTGGCGCACTTCGCGCGCGGTGACCCCGCGCGCTGCGTCGAGACGCTCACGTCGTCGTCGTCGTCGTCGTTCGCCCTCGACGGGGATCGATCCGGTGACCTCGCGGACGCGGAGTTGGCGACTCTCGCCGCTCTGCGACGCGTCGCGTCCGCGCAGGATTCGGCCAAGAAAAAAGGCAACGACTCGTTCAAGGCGGGTCGGTTCGACGATGCCGAGAAGCACTACACCGCGGCGATCGACGCGGGGTTCGAACCAAAGACCGCGGGATTGTCATCGGAGGACGATGTTCACTCGATCGCCCCCGCGTCCGTGCATTTCGCGGCGGTGTGCCTGTGCAACAGGGCGGCGGCGGCGCAAGGCGGCGGTGCGTTTCTTTATCGTCGACTCCTCCCCCCTACCGCCCATACGGCGTACTACCCGTATCCCCTTATATTTAGCTAATTCAACTCGCGCTGACACCGGCTGTCCACACCCGTGCAGGTAAGTTGCTGGACGCGCTCGCCGACTGCGGCCGAGCGCTGGCGTTGAACCCGGCGCACGGCAAATCGCTTCTTCGAAGGGCGCAGGTACGAACGGTTACCCTCGCGTACATATACAAATACCCAATTACCACCCAATTACTGACAAATCTCCCCCTTCTTCCATCAGGTACACGCGTCGCTTCGGCTGGTGGACGACGCCGCCGACGACCTCCGCGCGCTCGTGCGTCTACTCACGGCGCGTGGCGACTCTGGTGACAACCCCAGTGGTGGTGGGTCTAATTCCGGAAGTATCGTCAAGGCCCATTCCGCCAGGCTGGCGGACGCTGGTGCGTTTTTTTTGTATTTCCGTATGGGCAATTGTACTGACACGTGTTTTTTTCACAGGCGCCGGAGTAGACGTCGACGCGCACCTCGCCGACGCGCGTGCAAGGCTGGCGCAAAACGGCGCACACGGGAATCGAACCCCCGACCCTCCGGATCACTACGCGGCGCTCGGGTTGATCCGACCCGACGCGCCCGACCACGGCCAGCGCGTGTCTGCGATTGAAGCGGGTGCGTATATTTTACTTACTTGTAATTCTTTTATTCTCGTATAGGCAATTGGACTGATGACGTCGTGTTTTGTGTAACTCTTATTACAGGCGACGTTCGTAGGGCGTACCGGTCTTTGGCGCTCCGTCACCACCCTGACAAGTCGGTCAACGCGCTGTCCTTTGTCAATTCTTCACTGGCGTTCCAGAGCGTGTTGAACGCGGCGGGCGGGGATGGTCTAATTGCCCGTACGAGCGAAGCGTTGCGGTCGGATGCGGATCGAATCTTTAAACTGTTGGGCGAAGCGAACGCGTGTTTGTCGGATCCGGTGCGTTTATTTTAATTCCCGTACGGGCAATTGGTTATTTTTGGTTATTTTGGTTATTTTTGGTTATTTTTGGTTATTTTGGTTATTTTGGTATTTTGGTTATCGTATGCGCATGGGCAATTGGACTGACGTCATGTTTTGTTCACAGCGTTTGCGCGGCGGATACGACGCGGATGAGCGTACGCGGCGGATGCGTCGAGCGGTTAACGCGCACGGCGGGGGAAGTGGAGGTCGTGGGTTCGAGCCCGGGTCGGGTCGTCGATCGTCGTCGTCGTCGTCCGCGGGCGGCGGGCACTACCACTACCAGAGCAGGGGAACCGGCGGAGGCGGAAGGGGCCATTCCAGCCGGGGTGGAAATAATTCCAATAATTCCAATAATTCTAATAATTCCAACAGGGGAGGCGGACGCGGCTCGGGCTCGAGGGCGGGCGGAGGCAGCCGACGGTGGGACGGGTTCGGCGCATCCTACGGCTTCTGAGCATAAACCGGACAGGATCAGACCGCCGTTCTTGAGTCGCTCTCAGGACCTCTCAGCCGTTCATTCATTCACGCAGCCTCGACGACGCGAGTAGATTTAACAAAATAAATACGAGATTTCAACGGCAAACACGCCGTCGGCGCGATACCTGTTACTCATACGACTACTCATATAGATTAGGCGCGATACCTGTACTCATACGACACCACCACTCCTCCGTTCGTGTACTCACCTCCAGTCTGCGTTTCTGAAGTAGATGTACTTCTTGCCGTTGCACCGGACGCACTGAATCTGCCCTGGTTTCTTCGCCGGGTTGTTCCTGTGAACAAAACACGACGTCATACTAGTTACCCATACAGGAGATTAAAATAAACTTACCAGCACACTGCGCACTTTTCCTCGCCGTCGGTTCCGCCTGTACACAAAACACGCGTCGTCATTCACGTTGCCCACACACGTACGGAAATAAAAATAAACTCACCGATGCCCATGAACCCTCCGATTTTGATCGGTACGTACCCGGATCGTTCGCACTTGGACGTGCTGAAGTTCTGAGCCCTCCATCCGTCTGCGACGTGGCAGTTGTAGCACTTGCGCAGGCCGGTGCCGAGGCAGAGGTCGCATCGCTTCTTCTCCAGGTTTCCCTGCGACGTCCCCGCCAGGTTTCCCTCCTCATTGTACCCAGTCGACGACGAGCCGTTCTTATCTGAACTCGATTTCTTCTTTTTGCCAAAAAAGCCGAACGCGCGCGCGACGGTGGCTGACCTCGCGGCGTGCGCTTCGGACGGCGCGGCGGCGGCGGGGGACGCGGCGATGCGACGACGGGGCGGCGCGGGGATGACGGACGCGCCGGTGGCGAGCGTCGTCGCGACGAGGACCATGTCGCGCGCGACTGAGTGTGGAGCCGATGACACCTGCTGACCTGGCATTTCGCAATACTTGTAAATAAACTTTTACTCGTACGTTTGATGAGCGTGACTGGCTGCCGTCGTCAGTCAGTCAGTCGGGCGGGCTCCGGATGGTCGTATCCTCGCGGGCGTGGTGCGAGGACGGGCTCCGTCGCGCGCTCGATGAGCTCGACGCCCTCCGCGCCATGTACGCCGCCGATGAAGACGCGGGATCAGCGACGTCGACGCGTCACCCGTCTTCATCATCAGATCCCACGTCCACCTCCGCGGAGACCAACGACGTCGCGGTGACGATCGCGCGCGACGCCCTGCGCGCCGTGGACGTCCCGAACCTCTCGCACGTCCCGGCGCTGCACGCGACGGTCCGGTTCGGCGGCGGCGGCGCGACCATCCGCGTCGCGCTTCCCCCAGGATACCCCGCGCGAACTCGCCCGATGGTCGTCGCGGAGTGCGCGTCGCGGCATCGCGGCTCGGACGCGTCGTGGCGCATGCAGCTCGCGGCGGACGATGCCGTCGAAGCCGCGGGATGGGGAACCGACACCCGCGCCGACATCGACCGAGTCAGTGTCGGAAGGAACGACCCGGCGGCGTCGGCATCATCCAGCGACGACGACGATGGAGATGAGAATGAAGACAAAGATGAAGATGAAGATGAAAATGAAGATGAACTCGGCCGCGGCGAGGAATGCGCGCTGTCGGCGGTGGAGGCGGCGAGGCAAGCCTTCCTCGACTACATCGCATCAATCCCACCGGACGAAGACGACGATTCGTCTTCCCACGCGGCGCGGGAACCGACCAATCGAAGACGAGGCCGCCGGCTGGTGTGGTTCCATCACGTCAAGAGCGGTGAGTTTATTTTAATCTTTCTCGTATGTAGCACTACAATTGCACTGATAGAACTGATACAAGTAGAACTGACGTAATGTTGTTTTGTTTTTACAGGGAAGAAGCGAAAGAAGATGCGGGAGTGGTCCGCCGAGTTGGCCGTGGACGGCGTCGTTAAGTGCGGGTACCCCGGCGTGGTCGTGGTGCAGGGAGAGGCACGCGCGTGCGATGAGTTCGTGCGTCGGTTGAGGGGTCTGGGGTGGTCGGCGATGTCCGTGCGTTTGGCGGAGGACGACGAGGATGAAGTTTACGAAGAATTTGTTTTAAACGGGAGCGACAAATTCTCGGCTTCCGCGGGGCTGCGACGCGGGTGGAGCGAGATTGGAGAGGACGGGGGGATGAGCGCGCTGGCGACAGTGCTGAGGGATGCGGATCTGGAACGGTTCATGAGCGCGGCGCTTCGGCAGAACGTGTGATGATTGTTACACGTACAACCGCCCTATATTGGTTTTAACGTTACGAGCTTTTTTGAGGAAAAAATGCAAAATACTTGTCTACAACATCTGCAAAACTGATGTCTGAGAAAAACTCGAAAAGTTTCAGTGGATTTTGGGGCAAATCCGCTGAAATTTAATTTCTGGGCAGTGGTCGTAACTGTTTGCTCTATGAAAAAGTCCGAAAAAGTCCAGCGGATATCCGCTTTTCAAAATCCCCGAAAAAAAACTCGGGCTGAGCCACGACATCAGTTTTGCAAATGGTGACATCAAGTTTGATTTCCCAAAAAAAGTCGAATTCTCTCCCAACACCCTCTTAACTGTCACGATATTTTAGACGACAAAAATCGCGCGCTCGATTTTGCGCCAAGGCAGAACAGGTATTTATTAGACGACAAAAATCTTTTGCGCTATGACGGCCAGTCAGAACGGACCCAGAAGAAAGGTGTTACAGTTATGATGACTGCGAAAGATCCGAAACGCAGATTCCGGAAGTCCGCGGCCCCCCTCCGTGAGTTGCATAAATCGAGTTCCACGTCGCAGAGTACCCCGCGCACAGCCCGTGGAGACTCGTATCGGACACCCGTTCATCGGCCAAAGCCCACGCGCTAAGCCGTCAACCACCCCACCCCGGGTTCCCGTCCGCATCCAGCATCCGCCTCGCGCGCACGCCCGTGACGATACATCTAAGCATCCATCGATCCGAGAAATCCCACATGCCGATGAGAATGTACTCCGCGAACATGGCCGACGAGACGTCGCAACCGCTCCTGGACGAACGCGCGCCGCTGTACAAGGGCCAGCGCGGCGGAACTATACTCGGAACGGTGACCCGCTACGCGGGAGCCGCCGTCGTCGGCGGCCTCCTCGTCACCGCCGGCTTCCTCGGGTCCGGCGGGTCGCAAATTAAGGTCCGCGCCCTCACGCCACTGGGCGCTGGACAGCACGCGGCCGCGGCGCCCCATCGGTCGGCGTACCGCCGCGCGGCGGCCACACTCACGCGCACAAAGCACCACCAAATGGGTTCAGCAAACTCCGATGCACACGTCGGCCGCCTCGGAATGGACGACATCGAACAGATCGACGCCCTCAACGATCAGGTGAGTTTATTTTAACGTATGTACGGGCAATTGGACTGACGTCATGTTTTGTTTACATAGGTTGTCCGCCTCACCCAACAGCTCGCCACGTCCCGTACCAACGAGGAGACACTCGAGAAGGCGGTGCAACGGTCGGAGCAGTCCATCGTCGACACCCGCGAGGAGTTCAGCAAGGGCGCCAAGGGCACCAAGAAAGATACCATCATCGCTGACCTGGAGAACCAGCTGCGGGACAAGACTGAGGAGCTCGTGAAGACGCGCGAGGTGAGTTTATTCATTTTGTGTTCGTACGGGCAATTAAACTGACGTCGTGGTTTGTGTACAGGCCAAGTACGCATTGTACGCTCAGAACAGCGAAGCCAACGCCCGAGCCTCGGAACTCGACAAGCGGCTCGCGACATCCAAGAAGAACGAGATCGAGTACGCCGAGCGCGCCGATGCGCTCGCGGACGTGGAGCAGTCCCAGGCGGCCATGCAGTCGGCTCTCGATCGGCTCGACACGTGCGGCGAGAAACTCGAGGATGGTGAGTTCATCTTTAATTTTCGTATGGGAAATTCGACTGACGTCGTGTTTTGTTTACAGCCATGACCGACCTTCGGGCGGCTCGCGGCTCCGACCACGACGAGAACAAGCGCATCGCCGCGCTCGAAGACAGGCTCAACGCCAACCAGGATGAACGCGACCGTATGTCCGCAGACATCGAGGCTTTCAAGATCAACGCCGCCGACTACAAGAAAGAAGCCGCGCACGCCAATGCTCTCGTCGACGAGCTCACCGCCAAAGCCGGCGCCTCGGACGAACTCGCCGATCGGCTCAAGGCCGAGATCGCCACGCTCGTCAACGATATCCAGGAGTGTGAGCTCAACGGCAAGAAGTCCTTCGACTTCTTCTGCGCGGGCGAGGACGAGAACTGCGATTGCCCCGACGGCGACATCGTGTGGGGCCCCAGGTTCCACGCGGCAAACCCGGAGGCGGAGAATTCCTTCGCCGACGTCATCGCCGGCAAGAAATTCATCGTCAAGGATGGCAAAAACGGTTTCGAGTGCGCCAACAAGAACGTGGGAGGCGATCCCGATTCCGGCGAGGTCAAAGCCTGCTACTGCGTGCCCAAGGGCCTGACCTACAACATCCAACAACACGAGGAGCAGCGCAAGCGAGCCGAGCCCGCCGAGGAACCCGCCGCGGCGCCCGCGCCGGAGGTTGTGGAAGACCCCGTCGTCGCCGCCGAGGACATGGAATCCTACGAGGACTCGTTAGCCAACGCTCCCGGCCACGTCGAGCCCGAGGCTACGCCCCTGGACGTCGCCGAGGAGCTCTCGAAGCAGTTTGAACGCAACGTCGGCGACGAAACCATCCGCGAGGTGAGTTTATTTTAATCCTCGTACGGGCAATTAGAATGACGTGTTTTGTTTACTCAGGTTGAGAATGACGCGGGGATTCGCGAGGACCGATCCGACGCCCCCGCGCCCGATACGAATTCCAAAATCAAGGATGACCACGGGCGCATCTCCTTCAAGGGCGAGGACTGGAAGAAGTACGAGTCGGAGGAACTTGATGACCTCTTCGAGGATACGCACAAGCGCCTCGACGCCGACAAGGCTGACGACACCCCCGAGGACGTTAAAGACCGGGAGGAAAACACCGCCACGGCCGTCAGGGTCAACTACCAGAACGCCGCCATAAAAAAAGCCATGGCTGAGATCGTGGCGAAGAAGGCTGCGGCGGCTCAGGCCCAGGCTCCTTCCAAGGCTCCCTCCATGGCCTCCGCCAAGGGCCGTGCTTAAAATGGTTAAATGAAAGCCATTCGACCACTTGACCTCACCTTGTTACCTGTTGAATATTCATTACTTATTATTACGCAAGCAATATTAATAATATTTATTACTCATTATTATTATTAAATATTCGTTCGTTTTGGAACTTCGTTCTCACCAAGGCGTGATTTTTTGTACCTCCTATGATAGGTCTATTAACTCATGATAGGACTATTAACTCATGATAGGTCTATTAACTCAACCCGTGTAAAAAACTTCGCGGGAAAAAAGTGTCGTCTGATAATGAGACTCGCCTGTATTTGCCATTCGCGTACACATGTTACGAGATCACAACGTTGAGCGCTCGCGTCGGCGCGCAACATGAGGTCCATCCGGACCGTCTTCATCCTCGCGACTCTTCTCCTGGTCTATTTGATACAGGTCGATGCCGCCCGCCCCGCTCCTCGCGGCCTCCTGTCGGTCTGGCCCGAGTCCGAGCGAGATGCCGTCGTCGTTTCACATCACGCATCGGTAACACCATGGCGAGGTTCCGCACCAGGCCGACTCTCGCGAGCGGGACACGGGAAACTCGGCTCCCCACACGCGTCGTCCGACGACATCGCAGAGATGCACGCGCCCGGCAACCTCGCGGCGCTCGCGTCACAGCCGACCCTCGGCGGATACGTCCCACAGAGCGGCGACGCTCCCGCATCTCTCGAGGCTGCGCGATACGCGATCCTCAAGTTGAACTGCGCCCGTGTCATCGCGGGCTGCGCTCCCTTGAACCGCGCACACGTCCTCGGCGCAGTGTCTCATGTCACCGCGGTCGACTACTGGTTCCTGGACATCGCCGTCGGCGCCAACGGGCGCACCGTCCACGCCACCGTCGCCATCGATGAGGTGGCCAAGGCTCAGTCCGAGGATCTGGACTGCCCAGACCTCGACGAAGAGTGGGTCGCCTTTAATCTGCTCAAGATAACCGAGAACGACGAGGACATGCTGGACGTGTGCTCAATCACGCCGGAGACGACGGCCGGAGCATGGTCGACGCTCGGTGGCGCTGGAAAGACGCTCGAGGTGACGGGACAACGGAGGGTGTTCGCCCCGTCGCGGCCGTGGGATCTGGCCGCAGCTTCGGAACCCGCGTCAATTGGAAGCGACGGAGCCAACTCCGAAGGCTGTGCATGCGCTGAACGAGGTGCGTCTCTCGGCTCCGAGATTGAGTTCAAGCTCATCGACGAGGGCTCGTGCGAGTCTGCCGGGATGTACACAATCATGAACGAGGACACCTGCAGGAAAGCGGGCGAAATCGTCGACAACTCTCCCGGCAAGCCCGTCAAGGTGTCCGAAAACAGGATCGACAGGCCCAAGGGATGTGTGCTGCACAATCATCAGAAGGGCAGCGCCGACAAGCCCACCGAGCTGTTTCTCGGCGGCTACCTGGACGGCTGCGAGAAGGGCGGGTACGATTGCATCTGCGTGCGTATGGCATCACGTGGTGGCGGTGGAGGAGGAGCCTTTCATGATGGAGGGCACCGGCATGCTGCCATGCAACATGTTGTGGTCGATGGGACCGAGCCAGATGCAAAGGTCAAGCCCGAGCATGTGCCTGGGCCTAATCCCAAGCCTGAGCCCGAGTCTGAGCCGAACAATCCTGACTCCGTCGTGATGCCTGATGCAACTTCTGAGCCCGATGCTAAGGCCAGGCCTGATGCGAAGGCTGAGCCT
>JACLAB010014283.1_pt1 | contig 123547 bp, 110 predicted proteins | sample 8027921 | NCBI WGS metagenome assembly JACLAB01 (sample SAMN15725117, study PRJNA655200) | protist metagenome | isolation source: fluorescence activated cell sorting (FACS) single amplified genomes of... | place: USA: West Boothbay Harbor, Gulf of Maine | collected 2000-07-19 | reverse complement strand
TCTAAATTTAATATAAAATTAAGAGGTAATTTAGTACTATTTTTTATTATTAAATCAACATTATACTTAATTAATTTACTTTCCCCATGATTAAAATTACCCCATTTTCTTATAAATCGTTTTAACTCAATCTGGTCTGCAACTTCTTGAAGTTTAATTTTATTTTGAGCTTTTAAATTTTGCTTATTAAACCAATCAGCACCCCTAGATGTAGTACAAGTAAAATGATACACTATAGCGTTAAATGTTTGTTTTAATTTAATTCCTGAATGAATAAATCTTTGTACTAAATCTGAATCTTCTCTTGATCTTCTAAATAAAGTATCATATCCTCCTATATTTAACCATGTATCTTTATAAAAAGTAAGAGGAGCAAAAAAGTAATTAGATTCTTTATCTTTTTTTACTGTGGGGGAATATATATTCCATTCTTTTAGATTAAAATCTTTAGGATGTAAACCAAAATTTTTAGTAATAGTTTTATCAGATTCACCGTGTAATGGGGGTTCAACTCTAGTAGCACTTAATATAGTATTAGGTTCAAGTTGATTTAAAACATCAGTATCATAATGGGGGGATACCACCATATCACTTTGTAAATAACTAACTATATTATATTTAGCTAATTCTACAAGTAAATTATTATTTCTAGAATAACCTATACAAGGAGGTAGTTTATGAGTTATAATTTTTAGATCAAAAAAATCTTTTTTAACTGATTTAAGATAATTATAAGTATCTCTAGAACTAGTATCACTATCAATAAAAATTAAAATTTCATGTTTTTTATTGTCTAAATTTAATTGTAATGAATTTAACAATAATTTAATATGTTCTAATTCATTAATTGATGTGTTTATTAAAAAACTAATTTGTTGCATTATTTTCTCTGTTTAAATAACATATAATGATTCCAATCATTTAAATTTTCATCAGGCAATAAAGTTTCACTACTTATTTTAGGATATTCGGGAGTTTTTAAAATCGAACCATAAAACCCTTCCATTTCAAATTTATGGGTGTAAAGAAAGTATATAAAATTATCAAAATCAAATAAACCTCTATATACCCATTGGTGAGCCATTCTCCAATTAGGGTTACTTATGAAATAAAAAGAATTTTTATTGGTTAATTTATATATAGTTTGTACTATTATTGAAGGATTTAAAACATGTTCTAAAAAATCATTAGTTATAACTAAATCATATTTATCTAATAAACCTTTAGTGTCAAACTCACAAGATAAATCTTTTACAAAAAAAGTACCTTTAAAGTTATTATCATTAAAATATTGCTCTGCAAAAGGTTTATCTACAAGGTGATAATTTAAATTTTTACATTCTTCTTGTATTTTTTGGGATAATACACCAGGTCCACTTCCTAACTCTAAAACGTTTTTTATATTAGGATTTTCTTTAATTAAATTAATAATAAGTGAAGCTTCATAATCATACCTATTTTCCCATCCTTGATCATTTAATCTATTATGACCCTCACCTGTAGCTTCTCCTTCCCATTCATGTGGGTGCATAGTATCAAACCACTCAGTATCAAAAATTTCTTCAAAATTATTATGTTTTATTCTAAATAGTCCCATTTTTTATTTGTTTGTATGTTTCTTTAATTCCTTGTTTTAAACCTATCCATTTTATATTAAAAGGATTATTACTACCTACATAATTTTTCCCTTTACCTTCTCCTATATTAATTTTTACTTTATAATTAGATAAACTATTAATTATATAAGCTATATCAATTAAAGAATCTTTTATACATGCATCATAAATACAATCTACATTTTTAGGTAAATGTATATGAGAAAGGGATTCTTTGTTAGGTTTAATGTAATGTTTTACTAATTCAACTAAATCTTCTATATAAAAGAAATCCATTAATTTATCTTGATATACTTCTAAAGGTTGTTTATTTAAATAACGTTTAATATTACTTTTAATAAATCTAGTATCTAATTCATTTTTGTCAAATATACCAAATATCCTTATATTATAAAAATTAGGTTCAGTATCTATAATTTTACTAATTACATTTTTACTTAACCCATAGGGTTCATGGGGCATCCCCAACTCTGCCCCTGAACCAAAATGGATTAATTTGTTAAAACAATGTTTATTGTTTAATAAATTATAAAACATTTGAATATTTTGATAACAAATATTATCATTAGTTTCTACTAATCTATTTACCCCTTTAGCAGCTGTATGAATAATTACATCAAAATATTTTTTATTAAACCACTTATCTGTATGGGATTTATTTGTTAAATCAAAATCTTCTCTAGTTATAGAAGTAATATTATAAGTAGATAGATGTTTTAATTTATCTATTAGTGATTTAGCTATATAACCATTTCCTCCTGTAATTAATATATTCATTATCTTTTAATAGAAGAGGTTTTATTAGTAGTAATAGGTGTAGCGCTATGTTTAGGAGAGGCTTGGTTTTCAACTCTATCTGCTTCATACTTCCATTTAGTATCACCTAATAGTTTTTCTAATTCATCTTCTTTAATTTCATAAAAATTTTCATTAGAAGGGAATAAACCTCCTCTAACCTCAGATGCATAATTTTTTAAAGCATTTTGAATTAATTGCCCTGCTTCACAGTATCTTTTTACAAATTTAGATTTAAAATCCCAAAATAAACCAGTTAAATCATGAAATATAACTAATTGCCCATCAACCTCATCACCCGCACCAATTCCATATACAGGAATATCTAATTCTTTTGCTATCATTGCTGCTGGTTCTTTAGGCATTGCTTCTAATAATAAGGCAGAACAACCTGCTTCTTGTAAAGCTAATGCTTGTTTAAGTACAATTTCTGCTTGATCAGCAGTTTTACCTTGTACTCTGTACCCGCCCATTTTTGCTCTTGTATGTGGAGTTAATCCTAAATGACTCATAACCATAATACCAGAATCACAAATTGCTTTAATTCTTTCAATCATAGCCCCCTCTACTTTAACCATATCCATACCTGCTTTAATAAATCTACCTGCATTTTCTACTGCGCTTTCATTAGATATTTGGTAAGACATATAAGGCATATCACCAATAAGTAATGCATCATGTGCTCCTCTAGATACAGATTCAGCTGATGATATCATTTGGTCCATAGTAACAGGAATTGTTGTTTTATGACCTAAAGTAGTCATTCCTAATGAATCTCCTACAAGAATACAATCTACACCTGCTCCATCTGCTATATGAGCTTGGGGATAATCATATGCTGTTACAAGTACTGTTTTTGTACCTTCTCTTTTTTGCTTTCTTAACTTAATAATAGTTGTTTTTGTTTTACTGTCTGCTGCCATTTTTATTTATTTAAAGTTACCCACCCTTGAGTATTGTCTCTACGTGGAATTGTTTTTATAATCATATTATCTTTAATTTCTTTATCTGTTAAATAAGGAAACATATCTTCTAATGGATTACCAAATTCTAATTTTGGTAATAATTTTTGTTCTGGATTTATTATTATATTACATAATATAGGACCTTCATACTGCCAAACATATTTTAACTTTTCTTGTATATCTTTTTTACCATGTATAGTTAATGCTTCTATATCATAAGCCTTAGCTACTTTTTCAAAATCAGGTAAAGTGTAATCTTTATTACCATCTGTAGCTGTGTATCTAGATTCACAATAAGCGTCTTGGAATTGTTTAATTATACCATAACATCCATTATTTAATATAAGAATTTTAACAGGTAAATTATAATTTTTTATTGTTTGAAGTTCTTGAATATTCATTTGAAATCCCCCATCACCATCTATACAAATAACTTGTTTATTTGTTCCTATAGCTGCTCCTATGGCTGAAGGTAAAGCATATCCCATAGATGAATTGCCAAAATTAGAAAATAATCTTTGGTTTTTTAACTTAAATGATTGCATACACCATACTAAATGTCCCCCTTCATCCGGGATTATAATTTCATTATCATTTACTATTTTATTAATTTCATTTACAGCTTCGTAAGAAGTTAATATATCTGAATTAAGGGTATTACGTTTTTCAATTCGATTTTTCCATTGATTACATTTTTCTTTCCAAGTTAAAAAATGAGTATTTATAAAAATATCTCTATTAATATTAATATCTTTTAAAAAACTTTCTATAAATAATCCTGCATCTGATTGTATAGGTAAATCTATATTCAATCCTCTTCCTTTATAAAGTTCATTAAAATCAATATCTACCATTACTTTTTTAGCATCTCTAGCAAAAGTTTTTAAATTTCCTCCTGTTTGTCTAGTATCTAATCTTGAACCTATAGATATTAATAAATCACAATTCTGAATAGCAAAATTTGCTCCTCTTTTTCCATATACACCTATATCTCCTATAAATCTTTTATGTGAATGATTTATTAAATCAAAACCACCCCAAGATACTACAAACGGAATATCAAATTTATTAATTAATTTTTTAGCTTCTTCAATTGAATTTGATAATCTAACTCCATGTCCTAATAATATTAACGGTCTTTTACTTTTACTTAACATATCTTCTAAAACAGATATTTTTTTACTTAAATCAATATCTATTACTTTATCATAAGTAATTTTTTCCATTATAAATGTTGAAGATGATGTCTGTATATCAACAGGGAGATCAATTAAACAAGGACCAAATCTACCTTCTTTACAAGCTCTAATTGCTGATTTTATAATTGTTTCTGTATTTTCTTTTTTTGTAATTTTAGTAGCAAATTTAGTAAATGGAGTAAATGACTCTACAATTGGGGTTTCTTGAAATCCTAGTTGTCTAGGATTAGTATTAATAGAATCACTTGATTCATATGTGCTAACTTGTCCTGTTATGAATATACATGGTATTGATTCATACCAACAACCACAAACACCATTAAGTAAATTTTGAGCTCCCGGGCCCGATGTAGATAATACTGCTCCTATTTTATTAGTAGTTCTATAATAGCCCTCAGCTGCCATAGCTGCTGCTTGTTCATGTTGGAAACAGTAATACTTAGCTTTAGGGTGTTGGCCTATATAGTCAATTGTAGGTACTATGGCACCTCCTGTTACTAGAAAAAAAGTATCTATATTATTATAAATTAATAAATCTACAATATTTTTTAAAGTTTTCTGCATTATTTATTTTTTACTTAGTTTTACAGTAATCAGCAAATTCTACTAATATAGTATTAACATTATCTTTTCGATTTAATGCTTTTTTATAAGCAGGTACTATATCTTCTGGTTCTGTTAATTCTATAACTTCAGTATTATTAGTCATATTTCTAAAAGCTTCCGAAAAATTACCTTTATGTTGACATTGGGGATCTATAGGATATTCACTTCCTACTGCAACTCTAATAATAACTTTAGGATTTAATTTATTATTAGACATAGAATTAAATTTATCTAAATGGTTTATAATTTGATCTGTACCCATTAATAAAAAATTCCATCTAGGATAAGTAGATATAGGTATCATTCCTTCTATAGCCATTCCATTTGCTAAACCTGATTGAAGATACTCAGCAACTGGTAATTCTAATCTTTTAGATTTAGGCAAATGTTTTAGCGATTCATACAAACCTGTCCCCTCATATTCTACTGCTTGTCCTATAAAAATAGTTTTAGGATTTTCTGCTAGTAGACTCATTGCTTTTTGTAATTCTTTAAAATATTTCATATTGTTAAAATTGTACTCTTACACCTGCTCCAGCATGAGGGTATTTAGTATTATTATATTGATAATAAATTAGGTTTTTTTGTTTTAAAATACCCCCTTTGTATTCAGATTCTAAATAATAAGGTGTAGATCTCCCCCATACATTAGATGTAGGGGTACACACTGATTTTTTATTATCTTCTATAATAAAAGTAATTGGTAAGTTATGATTTAATGAATATTTATAAGCTTCATGAAAATGTCCTGTTTCGGCACTCATATCTCCTACCCAACACCAAACTTTGTTAATTTTGTTCTGTAATTTAATAGATAAAGCTATTCCTGAAGCAATAGAAGGTATACCTCCTACAATTGAACTACATATAAATTTATATTTAGGAAGGTTAGCAGTCATAGATTTGCCCTCTTTAATATTATTCTCCATTATATTAGAAGGGATTCCTTTTAATAACCCTTGGTAATGATTTCTCCATGTACAACATACCCAATCATTTTTAATATCAATATTCTTAAATATTTCTATTAATATATCTTCATTACCATTATATAGATGAATAGGTGCTTTAATTTCTTTATTATTAAAAGCATCTCCTATTTTTCTTTCAAATTCTATTAATTCACTTTTTACCATATAAATTTTTCTTTATAATATTCTATAATATTAGGTAATTCTTGATCAAATTGTTTTTTAGGTTTCCAACCTAAATTTCTTAATTTACTATCATTTAAAGCATATCTTACATCTTGTCCTTGTCGTGAAAAGGATAAATCTAAAAATTGATTTATTGATTCTTTATAATAATGACTAGAATCAAGTTGTAATCTTTGTTCATTAGGATGATACAATGTAATAATTTTACTTACGGTATCCAAATTACTTTGTTCAAAACCCCCTGCAATATTAAAAATATTATTTATAATATGTTCATCCATATTTTTTATTATGGTAATAACAGCATTAGCTGTGTCTTGAGCGTGTAGCCAATTTCTAATAGGGGTACCGTTATTATGTAAAGGGATTTTTTTACCTAATTTTAAGTATTTACAAGTTTTAGGGATTAATTTTTCTACATATTGGCCTATTCCATAGTTATTTGTGGGGCGAATAATTACAAAAGGTAAATTATATGTTCTGTTCCATGCTAGTATAAGTTGATCTGCTGCTGATTTAGTTGCTGAATAAGGATTACTAGGCTTTAAGATATCAGTTTCAATATGTTCACCCTCAGTAACATCACCATACACTTCATCTGTACTAAAATGCAATAAAATTGGTTTATTTTTATCTTCACTTCTGTAATTTCTTATTAATTCTAATAAATGATGAACCCCATTTACATTTGAATGTATAAAGTCATCTGACTTAACAATACTATTACCTACATGTGTTTCTGCTGCTGTATTTATTATATAATCGCATTCATATAAAAATTCTAAATCATTTATATCACATTTTACAAATGAAAAATTAGGGTATTTTTTAAATTCTTTAAGAAGACTATTATTTGAAGCATAAGTCATTTTATCTACTCCTTTAACATACCATCCTAATTCTAAACAAGTGCGTGTAACATATGATCCTATAAAACCTAAACAACCTGTTATGTATACTACTTTTGTCATTAAGTAATTATTTTAATTTAATAATCCAGTGATTAATCATTTCATCTAACATAGACTCAAAAGTATATTTATGAGACCATTTTAAAATCTGTTTTGCCTTAGTACAATCGCCTTTAAGAAAATCTAATTCTTCAGGTCTTAAATATTGGGGTACATCTGTAATAACATATTTTTCCCATTCTAAATCTAACTTATTAAAAGTATATTCTACTAAATCTTGTACTGTATGGGATATTCCAGTTGAACATACAAAGTCATCAGGAGTGTCTTGTTGTAACATTAACCACATAGCATATACATAATCTTTAGCATGACCCCAATCTCTACTAGCATTAAGGTTTCCTAGTTTTAATTGTTTAGATAATCCCAATTTAATTTTAACGGCTTCTTTAACAACTTTATTAGTTACAAAGTTTGTACCTCTACGAGGTGATTCATGGTTAAATAAAATTCCGTTTGATACAAATAAACCATATGAATTTCTATAATTTTTACATATATTATAAGCAAATACTTTAGCACATCCATAAGGTGAAACAGGTTCTAATGGAGTAGTTTCTCTTTGATAACCATCTTTATCAACTTTGTTTCCAAACATTTCAGAACTACTAGCTTGATATATTTTGGCATCTGGTTTTAATAATCTTACAGCTTCTAAAAGGTTTAAAACTCCTAAACCCGTACATTGAGCCGTATATAATGGTTGGTCAAATGAAATTCTCACATGTGATTGGGCTGCTAGATTGTAAATTTCATTGGGTTGACATTTTTGTAATACTTTCATAATAGATGATAAATCTGTTATGTCCGCATATTCTAAATTTATCTGGGAAAATATTTTATTTGGAATTCTTGCTGTTTGGTTTTCTGCTACAGAATTACGTTTAAGTATACCCCATACTTCATATCCTTTTTCTAATAATAATTCTGCTAAGTAGGAACCATCTTGACCATTAATACCTGTTATTAGTGCTGTTTTCATTTTTATTTAGTTTGTAAATATGAATCTACTACTGGATCTATATTATTAATAATATTTGAGATTGTTACTATATCTTTTTTATCTAGCCCTGGATGATTAGGTACATAAAAACCATATTTATCTATTATAGATGCATTAGGTAATTCTTTTTTACCATATTCTTTTACATAAAATGGTTGTTTCCCCATTGACCCGCAAATCATAGGTCTTACTTCTATTTGCTTACTTTGTAAAGCAGAAACTATAGCATCTCTATTTTTACTAATAACAGGGTAAGCAAAATTAGATACAAATCCCCTTTCACATAATATAGGGGATATATTTAATAATTCTTTTTGATAAATTTTAAAATTATCATTTCTTTTACTGCATATATTGTCTAATTTATCTATCTGACCTAATCCTATAAAAGCTTGTAAATCTGTTGATCTTAAATTAAATCCAGAATGATAAAAAGTATACAAAGCATCAAAATCAGAAGTTTTCCATTGGTTTCTTAAATGTTTACTATATTCAAGACTAGCATCTCTGTCCCATCCATGACTTCTAATTGATTTAAGTACTTCATATAATTCTATATCATTAGTAGATACAAATCCACCTTCAATAGTAGAAATATGATGACCAAAATATGTAGAAAAACTAGACATTAAACCATATGTACCTAATTTTTTATCTTTAAATTTAGACCCCATACTTTCACAAGTATCTTCTAAAAGTATAACATTATATTTGTTACATAATTCTACTATTTTTTCCATATCAGGTACTAGTCCTAATACAGAAACTAATAATAATACTTCAGGTTTAGTTGTTTTAAAAATTTCTTCTAAATGGTTTAAATCTACAGATAAATCTTTTAGATTAATATCACAAAGAATAGGTGTCATTCCTAATTGTATTACAGGAGATAAATCTGTAGACCACGCAGCTGAAGGGACTACTATTTTAGAATTTTTATTTATTCTACCTGCTTCAACTAAAGCCCATAGCATTAGTAGATTTGCTGATGAACCTGAATTACAGAATATAGAATAATTAGTCCCAAGCCATTTAGACCATTTGTCTTCAAGATCTAATGTTAATTGACCTTTTGTTAATTTGGGATATGTTTTTAACCAATTAATTAATTGATCTATATCATTATTATTTATTGTATCGTTAACTAATTTTACCATATACTTTTTTTATTCCTTTTCTAAAACTTGTAAATTTAAAATTTGAGAGATAATTTAACATTTTTTTATTGCTTACATCTTTTCTATATTGCCCATCTAATTCGGGATTTGTATAATTGATTTTTAGATTTTTATTTAATACTTCTAATGAAATTTTGGTCATATGATCTATAGATAAATTATCTGGGGGAGCCACATTAAAACTATCAGTTATATCCTGATTTATAATTTCTTTAATTACTTTAGCTAAATCACCTGCGTACATAAATTGTCTTAAAGGTTTACCTGTACCTAATAAATTTATAGTTTTATCAGAATTTTTAATTTTCTTTAATAAAGATGTAATAAAATGCATTTTTTTATCCTTATTAAAATTATCATATTCACTATAAAGATTACATGGGGTTATATAATTATATTTAGTGTTATATTGTTTATTATAAGCTTCTATTTGTACAGCTAAACATCTTTTTGAATATCCATAACTAAAATTAGTAGAAGTAGGGGGTCCTAAAAACATATCTTCTTCAACCATAGGGTATTTTTTTACTTTATCAGGATATATACATGTACTTAGAACACCCATAAACCTTTTTACCCCATATTTATAACTAGCTTTTAATATATTAGTATTCATTAATATATTATCATCAAAATATTCTGCTGGCTTATCTATATTATCTTGAATTCCTCCTACTTTAGCAGCTAAATGTATAACATGGGTAGGTTTATTATTATAAATTAGATCTTGTACATCATTATAGCATAATAGATCACAATCTTTACGACCTATGTATAAAGCATTAGGTAAAATATTTTGAAGATGTTTACCTACCATACCAGTTCCTCCTGTTATTAGTATTTTATTTGTCATAGTTTTTTTCTAGTATTTATTATTTCTTTATGATGAATGGGGGGAATTTCCCAAGGAAAAATAGGAAATCTTCCTATTTTTTCTCCATTAAACCACCTCATATCAGTACTAAATGATTCTACTTTTATTTTATCAATATCAATAACTTCATTATTTAAAATTAAATTATTTAAATATAATACACTGTATATTTCTTCATATCTATTTAAAGAATTGTTAGTATGGATTTGTTTAACTACTTCTTCTTTATTAAATAAATTAAGTTTGTAATTAGTAAAAATAGAGGATTTAGATCCTTCAATTTCTAATTCTATAGGGGTATTAATATTATATAATCCTAATAAATTTAATATATCCTTTTTTCTATGGATAACACTACTAGCATTAAATGAATACTTTAATGATAAATCTTGAAGCGGTGGAGTTATTATATTGTCTTTATTTACAGATAAATGTGTATTATTATCTTTAAACCATTTTTTATTAAAAATAGAAGGGTCAATCCCAAAACAATATTTACCTGCATCAGGTTCTTTAGAAAACAAATCATTACATTTATCTAAATTAAGATATTTAAAATAAATTGTATCATCTACTTCTAACATAACATTACTAGATTGAACTTCATCACGTAATAAAACTGTTAGAGTATTCTGGAAACCATATAAAGTTTCATCTATAAAGATTACATCTTTAAAAATATTATTTAATTTTAAATAACCTTCTAAATAAGCTTTATTTGAATAATTAAACTGAACATATATATTATTTATTCCTGAAACATATTTTTTTATTGTTTCTAAAGATGTATGTAATTGAAAAGCTCTGTCTTTCGAAAAAATTAAAATATCCATTAATTAAATTCTTTTAAATACTTATCATAAAATTTGTTATTATCTTCATACCAATATAATGCTTTTTGATAGTTTTCTTTAATAGCATCTTTACGTTTTTTATAAGTTGTTTCATTTATATTTAATAAAATATTCACTAACTCTTCTTTTGTATTAAAAGTAATAATACCATCTAAATTAAAATAATCTCCTATATTAGTACAACCATGGTATATAGGTATAGTTCCTGCTAGCATACAATCTAGTATTTTTTCTGTGAAATAATTTTCCATGGTTCCATTTTCCATTGCTATTGAAAAATGATAATCTTGTAATCCTTCTAATTTTGAATTAATAGGGTTAATACCTCTTCCAAAAGCATCAATATTTAAATTTTGATTTTTTATTTCATTTAAACAATCTAATCTAAATTGATGACCTTCCACCATATTCCTTGTTGAAGTAACAAATGAAGTTAACTTAGTTTTATTATATATTTTAAACTTACTAGTATCTAATTCAGATGAGGGTAATAAATTCCATTGGGATATTTCTGAAATAGGTTTAAATTTAAAATTAGGAAGATTAAATAATGATTTATGCCAACCCAATACTTTATTAAATTTTTGATAATTTTGTTGTATACGTTCGTATAATTCTTTTTGATTAAATAAATGTGGTCCTTCAGATATTATAGCTATTATAGGTTTATTTCTATTAATTGTAATACTACCATCTAAATATTTTAAAATATTATCATCGTGTAAAATTGTCATATCAAATTCACCATCTGACATATTATAAACATATGAAAAATTATCAGGGATTGTATGTCTTTCTCTATAATCACCAAATGTATTAACTTGAGGGAGTTTTTCTCCTTTTAATTCTTCTTTAGAAGAAACCCTTTTAAATTTTTTTCTATTTCTTACTTCTATTTCATATTTTACATTTTCTTCTGAATCTCTAAATGTACCATCTTTAAGTGGTTTAACTCTACCAGGAGCATTGTTAAACATTACAGTGGGGAAATCAAGATTAATAATTTTTTTAGAAGGAACCATTTCCATTATTGAAAATTGTAATTGTAAATCTACTGCATGTTTATATATTTGGTGATCTATCATAGATACTGCATCTTGGGGTTTAAAAGTTTTATGTAAAAACCACCTAAAAGAATGTAAATGACCAGCTCTCCAGTGGTCTTTTCTATATAATGCATGTTTGTGTACAAAAGGATCATAATTACTATTTTGGGGATTAGGCATTACTATATCCTCACCCCCATTCCACACACGCATTCCCCCATATGTTAACCAACAATCTGTTTCATTATAAACATCATTTAATTGTTCTAACACAGTAGGAGTAGCAAACCAATCATCTCCACATAATTCTACTAAGATTTCATTTTCATCCCTATTATGCATAAATTCATATGTGTATTTAAAATAATTAGTGGGAGAATCTAAATTTTCTTTATTATCAATGATATGAAATCTTTTGTCTTTTTCTACCATTTTATTAACTTGTTCTAAAGTATTATCAGTAGAAGCATCATTAACATAAATAACTTCATAATTAGTATAAGTTTGTTCTAAAATACTTTCTAAATGAGTTTCAACCCAATCTTCATTATTATATGAACAACATATTATGATAAATTTATTCTGCATATATAGATTTTTTATATGAATTAATTGTTTTCCTTAAACCTAATCTTAGGTTAAATTTAGGTTTCCAAGAAGTCATTTTAAGTAATTTACTATTATCACCACAAATATAGTTAGTATATGAATTTTTTCTGTCTTTTAAAGAATTAAAATTAATGTCAATATTAATAGAGTAAATATCTTTTATCTCATTAATTATATCTTTTATTTTATATTGATCCCCCGAACATACATTAAATACCCCATGACAATTAGAAGAAATTAAATTTTCTACAGCTAAAGTAAAATCATCAACATATAAATAATCTACTATAGAATTGCATGAGTTTAATGTAAGTTTTTTATTATTTTCAAATGCATCTATAACTTTAGGTATTAATCTATTAGGTATATCATATTGTCCATATATGTAACAAGGTCTTAACCATAACCATTTAAAATTGTTAATTTTACAAAAAGTTTCTGAGAAAGTTTTAAACATATTTTTAGAAGCTCCATAATAATTATTTGGGTTTCCTTCATCTACTTCTTTAGAAATAGTTGATTTAACACCATATTCGGCAAATGATCCTATTCCTATATAGTATAAATTTTTTAATTCAGATAAGGTTTTGCTTAATTCAAATATAATATTAAGATTATCAAATTGTTCATAACTATTAACATCATTAAATTTATTACCTGCATACCAACCATTATTTATAAAAATATCAGGTTGAAATTGAGTTATTTCTTTTTTAATTTTAGTTAAATTAGAACTTCTTACAGTAATAGGTCTAACATTATAATTTTTAGATAAATAAAGTAATAAATTTTTTCCTAAAAACCCATTAGCTCCGCTAATCATTATTTTACATTTATTAGAAGATTCCATTTATGTTAATAACACTTTAATTTCTTCATTAGACATAAAAGGGGCACTTAAAGAAGAAAATGATTTATTTAGATTGCCTTCTTCTTCTTGTTTTTCTTTAAATAAAAAGATTAAATCATTAGTTATTTTAGTATAAGGTATTTCTTTAGTACTTATTAAAGTTTCATTAAGTTTTTCTCCTGGTCTTAAACCTATTACTTCAATATTATCTGACATAATTTTAGCTAATTTTAACATATTAACTGATTTCATTTTTTTAGATAATACAAAACTTTCTTTAAATTTACTTGAATAATCAATAGCATCATGTATTAAATGAGCTGCATCATTACTAGAAAACATTAATCGATTCATATCAACACTTGTTAGTTTTAATGGGAGGTTTTTTTCTAGTAAACTTTTAAAAAATGGGATTACAGAACCTTTACTACCAGCTACATTAGCAAAACGTGTACACACAAATTTAGTTTCTTGATTATGATACTCACTAAATATTTGTTCCATCATTTTTTTAGTATACCCATATACACTTTCAGGAGAACATGCTTTATCAGTACTAACACCTACTGTAAGTGGGACTTTAGCTCTTACACTAGCTTTAACAACATTTAAACTACCATTTAAGTTGATTTCTACTGCTTTACTAGGATTTATTTCTGCTAAATTAACATGTTTTAATGCGGCAGCATGTATTACTATATCAGGTTTAATAGACTCAAAAGTATTTACTAATTGATCTAAATCACATATGTCTCTTATAAGAGTTTTGACTTTAGGGTATTTATATTTTAATTCAGTTATATGTTCTTCTCCCCTACTAAGACTAAAAAACTGATATTTATTATAATATTTTTGTATAAACGCAGAACCTACTGTACCTGTCCCCCCTGTAATTAAAACCTTTTTCATTATATTAAATATTTATTTATATCTGATTTCCATTTTTCTATATTATAATATTTTTGGTATTTTTGTTTAGAAATATTACTACATTCAGTATAAAATTCTTCATCATTAACCAAACGTATAGCTAATTTTCTTGCTTTTTCAACATCATCTACATCTACTGATAAATTAGGATGGCATATATTTTGTGTATCTACATTTTTATTACCTATGCAAGGTATTCCAAAATAAGCGCAATTTAAACTAAAGGTTCCAGCTGCCGCAGTAGGCATTAAATGAACAGCATATTTAAAAGTAGAAAGAGTTTTCATCCAATTTAACCAAGTTAGTCTAGAAAGATGGTTTAAATCTTCAATTTGATCTTCATTTTCTCTTTGTGCGTGAGAATTAGGGATCCACTTTTCAGCATTAAATTCATCCGCTACTACATAACTTTGAAAACCTCCATACCATCTAGCAAAATTTCCCCCAATTATTACTTTATTAGTAGGATTAGGAGTTATTTCTGATAAATGATGGTGTATCATAATGGGGGGAATAGTAGTAATTAGTTTAGAGGGAAATAATCCTTTGTAAAATTTAATGTCAAAATTATTATGAGCAAATATAGTGTCCATACTTGATAATAAATTATAAAAATTAAATTGGTCTATTATATTATAATCATTAAATAACCATGTAGGACCCTCTTGTATATAATGAACTTTTTTATTTTGTTGTTTTAAAACATTTCCTATATTTTGGGATAAAAGAGAAGAAACAGGATTAATATTATTTGATATTTCTACACCCACCATGTTTAAATTTAAAGTTCCTTTAGGAAACATAATAAAAACATTATCATAATCCTTAACTTGACTATAATGGGCTAAAGGAACATGTGATGCATCTAAAAGATACATCCATGCACTATCATTTCTCATATCAGGATGATCTTTTGGTATTTTTCCTTGCCATCCCCCCTCAGTTAAAAAGACATTTTTCATAAAAAGAATTCTTTTATTTTATCACAAACATAATCTACATCTTCTAAAGTCATACCATGGTGGGCTCCTAATAAAAACCCATTAGCCATTATAGTGTCCGAATTTTTAAATTCTTGTAAATATTCTCTATAAATTGGGTGACGTGTAACATTACCCGCAAATGTAACTCTAGTTTGAATATCTTGCTCCTCTAAGAATGTTAATAATTCTAATCTTCTTTCTGTTTGGAGTGGTACTGCTAACCAATTTGGTTTAATACTATCATCTGGTAAAGTAATTTCAGGAACATCTTTGAGGTTTTCTAAATATCTTTCAAAGTTAGCTCTTCTTACTTTTTCGAATGTTTCAAATCGTTCTAATTGAACTAAACCAAATGCAGCATTCATTTCACTACATTTCATATTGTATCCTAATACACTGTATAGGAATTTATGATCGTAAGGAATACCATCTACACTGTGATTAAAGCGATCATCTATAAGTTCTGAATTATCACCCATACGACCCCAATCTCTGTATTGTAGCGCTTTATCTCGATGTTCTTCACTATTAAACATTACCATACCACCTTGACCGCCTGCTGTAATAACATGACTAGCATAAAAACTTGTGGTTGCTATATCCGTTTCTTTAGTGTATGTCATTGTGTCTGCTGAATCTTCAATTACAAATATATCTGTACGTCCCAAGCGGATTAGTTCTTCTTCTAAAAATACCCAATCTGGTTTATTACCTATTAAGTTAGGTACCATAATTGCTTTAACATCATCATCTATAAGTGCTATGATATCTTTAATGTCAGGAATGTATGAAGTTAAATTAACATCACAAAATATAGGTTTAAAACCTAATTGTATAATAGGTGCTAGTGTAGTTGAAAATGTACATGCAGGTGTAATTACTTTACAACCTTTTGGTAAACTTAAACTAGCTAAAGCTAATAAACACGCAGATGAACCTGAATTTACAAATACACCATATTTTTTCCCAAAATATTTGGCTACTTTTTCTTCAAATTCAACTGATCGAGGTCCAAAACCCGCTAACCAACCATCGCGAAGACATTCCTCAACTGCTTTTATTTCTTCTTCCCCATAAGATTCAAATCTGTTAGGGGCATACCATACTTTTTTAGAGTGTTTCATATAACTTATTTTGATATTCTTGTTTTTTTATATTTTTTGGATGGTATAAACACCATTCTTCCTCTTGGGGTAATAAGGCATAATTTTCATGGCCTGTTATTACTTCATGTACTTTACTTGCCCATTTGATTTTAGGATTATTTTGTACAATTCGTGTTTGATAATCAGGCCAATTAACCCATCCCTTTTCATTTACACTCCAACGCCATTGATTTATATGACCTTGAGTTAAACCATCCACAGTATTTACACGAGGAATTAAAAATAAGTCAGTTGTTGGGTTGATTTTTAAAAGTTCTCTTAAATTTTTAATTAAAGATTTATGTGGTAGTTCATCTGCATCGATTTGAAATATCCAATGACCTGAACAATTGTTTTTTAAATTATTTTTAAAAGCAGCAAAGTCCCCCTTTAATGGGAACTCTATAACTTTAAATTGTTCTCTAAATCCATCAGAATACCTTTCACTATTAATTACTTTGTATACTTCAGGTGTAGTATTTCCTTTATCACATTGAACAACAACTTCATCTTCTTTTCGAATATTTACTTCTAAAAAATCTAATAACCTTTTTAATTCTTCATGTTCATTACAAACAGGAATAGCATAACTTATTTTCATTAACCTTTATTTTTTAAACATTCCCATTTCTTCAGCGGCATCCATAAAACAAAGTTTGTTAAAACGTAGTGGATTTTTCATGTCCATTTTATGTTTATAGAATGTACCTGGATTTTTAGGATCAGGGTATTTTTCTTGATCTTCTTTAGGTATAGCAATTGCTTTTACACATGTCCATTGCCAATCATCTTGACCTTTTACAGGTTCAGGGAATATCATACCTTTCTCGGGCATTGTAATAACAGTAGGAAACCAAGCTAAACTTTCTCCGCCTCCTGGTGGTTCATGATCTTGTCTTAAATCTTTAATTAAATCAGCTGTAAGTTCTAAGGTTTGTTTAAGAGCTTCACTATTTAAAGTCATTGTAGTATTTGAAGTATAACCACTAGTCATACAAAGCCATGTTTTTATTATTCCATTTTGTGTTTGAAATTCTGATTCATAACATGCATTACCACCACAAACAGGGCTTATTACTAATTTATCACTTTTTTGTTCTATCATTTTTAAACTTTTTGTAATTTAGGTAATTCAACTTTTTTGAGTTTTGGTAATTTTAATTTTTGCATTTGGGGACCTGCTTCTACTTTAGGCATAAAACTATTTATTAATTCACCCATTTTATCAAAACTAAAATTATCCTTAATATATTGTGTTTGTTTACGTGATTTTTCAATATATTTTTTATAATGATTAAATACATCTTTTATTGCTCTACTAGCAATAGGTGCATTAATATTAAACCATTGTGATTCTTTAAGTAAAAATTGATTAGCAGCTGATTCATGAACATTTTTAAGTTCACCACCTATTAAAATATTGTAATCTGGATGTAAAAAGTCAATATGACCACTCCAATTAGTTGCTAAAACTGGTTTACCTGTGACTGCTGCTTCAAGTAATGGTCTTCCAAAACCTTCACCTTTAGTAAATGATATAAATGCTTTTACTTTAGGGTCGTTATTTAATTCATTCATTTCGGCATCTGTCATTTCACCATGTAAAAGGTAAATGTTAGGTAAAGTTCCTTTAACTTGAGATTTTATTTCATTAATTTTTTTAAGTATTTCTACTCTATCCATTAATGAATAATTAACATGGTTGGTTTTTAAAATTAATGCAGGTTTCTTTTTAGAAGGTGTGTTAAATGTTTCTAAAAATGTTTTAATCATTAAACCTGTGTTTTTTCTATCTTCCCCAAAAGCTCCTGGTAACCAGTGTCCCGTATATAAAAAACAGAATTCTTCTTCTATACTGTCTAATGTAGATGTTTTATTAGAATTTTTATAGTATTTGCTTAAATCTAAACCTTCAAATAATACTTCACAAGGTTTTTCTAATTTAATTGTACTTATAACTTGTCCTTGTTCGTTTTTTTTACTAAACTGAGTTTGTTGAGCTATATTTTTAGAATGATTAGATGAACATAAATTTAAATTCATTTTATTCATTCCTTCTAAAAATTCACCAGGAAATACAGTTGTTTCTATACCCGCTGTAATCCCAATATTATACTTACCTACAGGTTGAAATTCATTTGGTACAGTAATTTGCATCCAAATATCTGGTTGTTGTTGTAATTGCCCTATAAATCTTTGTCTTATTAAATCATTATCATCTAAAAAATTCCAAGGACAATCACCCCAACGTTGGGGTAATATTTTAATATCCCATTCAGAATCTTTTTCTTTAATTAATGATTTTACAAAATCTCTGGAACGTGCTCCATAACCTGAAAATGTGTCAATTGGACACGATACTACGCATAATGGTTTCATATTGCTGCTATTTCTTTTTTAAATTCGTCTGTTGTACTTATTGGATTTGGGTTGTGATTGTCTAGAATAGTACTATCATCTACTTTAACTAAATGGAATCGTGGTTGTGGTTCCCATTTGTCAAATAAAATGTCTAGATTTTCTATAAAATTAACACCCATGTTGGTTGCTGTGAACATTGATTCATCTGACATAATCCATTCTCTACCTGCCATACCTCTTCTTTGTCTTTCTTCTTTACCCATTTTATAAGTTTTCATAAGAGCTACTGCCGCATCTTCAATTGAACATTGAGAAGCAAAAATGTAAGGTGTTAATGGTGAACCTTTAACTGAGCGTGTTTTAGGAAACATTGGCATTGCCCATTCACCACATTTTTTATAACGTCCGTCTGCGTTTGATGGCCATTCTGTTGTAAATTTAACCCAATCTCCATTTTCATCTTCAAAACGCATTTGATCTTGCATACCACCTTGTACTGGTGCTATAATCATTCTACCTGCTGTAAGTGATTCTGTTAGGCCTAATCCCCAACCTTCATTATCAGTCATAAACATATGGGCGTCTGAACAATTATAAAGATAATTTAATCCTTTTTCATCATATTTTGTGCCTGTAAATATGACTTTATGTCTTTTATCACAAAAATTTTCAACTACACGTGGTAAATCAGTACCATTTTGATCTACAGGATCTGTGTGCATTATTAATGTACATTTTTTAGCTTTTGCATCTGGAAGTTGATCTAAAAATAACCTCCAAGCTAAAATAATATCAGATGCATTTTTTCTACGAATATTTCTAGAATTCCATAATACTACAAAATCTTGTTCTTCATTACCTAATAATTTTTCTTTAAAAGCTTCAAATTCAAAATCATTAACTACTGGAAAAAATCTATTATGATCAATACCATGAGGGACATACTTTACAGCCCAATCTTCTTTAGGGTGATCTTTTAAAACATTTTTTACAATGTTTTCTGTTTGGCGTGAAATACAAAGATGCATGTCATCTGAACGATAAAATTCTCTATTATACATTGGGTAGGGAACATCATCCCAAATGGTATAAAATACCATTGGTATATTTTGACGGATTTCATTTTCCATTTGATACAACCAAATCCAATAACGTGGGTCAGTAAAGTGAACTATAGCATCTGGGTTTTCTTGTTTTATAAGATTTCTTACTAAATTAGAATCACCATAACCATTTGAAGCGATAACTTTAACACTAGAATCTTTTATTCCAGTCATGTTATTAATATCATTTGATATGTCAAAACCTTTACCAGCATCAGGGTGGTTAATAGCACCTCCTAAATTTACCCAATTAAAATGATGGGCTGTGTTTAAAACTATTTGCCTTGACATAGTACCTACACCACTATGTGTGCGAATATCATCAGATAATAAAAGGATTGTTTTACGTTGATCCTTAGGAATATAACCTTTTTTCATTATTTTTTATTTTTTGTTTTTTATTATAAACTACCGCTTATTGTTAAGTTTGTATGATTATGGATTTGTTTTCTAAAATTTTCATCTGTTAAATAAAGGTGTAAAGCTCTATTTGTTAATTTTTGTAAATTAAACTTATGTCTAATTGATGAAACTTTAAAATCTTCAAATAAATGATCTACTATCTTTACACTTGTTAGTTTTAAATTTGAATTTGCCATTGTGTATATTTTTATATTCGAATATACATATATCAAAAAATTAAAAACCTATTTTTTTTTTATTCTAGTCCCCCCCGGACTACCCCAAGCACCATTATAAGATTTAGGTTCTTCTTTAATAACTTCTTTTTTAACAACCACTTCTTTTTTAGCTTCTTCTTCCCAATCAGTATGTTTAGCTTGTTCTTCTAGAGTTGCACCTACATAATCTTCATCTTCCCAGTGTTGTAATTCATCAACATCATTAGGGTCAAAATGATTATTATCTTTAAGAGAATATGAAACACCCCATTCTGCCCCTTCAGGTAAACTGCCTTCTACTTTAGGTTTTAATTTAGAAAAAGCCATATTAGCAGCCACAACCATTGCAATAGCTAGTGGATCAAACACAAATATAATTAACAACATAAACCAATTAATAATTTTGTCCATTGGTTGATTTGTTAATGTGGATATATACATAAGTGGTCCAAGTTCACGCGCAGAATCGTTATTAATTTGCGCGTCTAATATGGTTATATCAAGGTGGGCGATTGAATCTGTTACTGCGTTATATCGCACATTTGCATCTTTTAATTGTCCTTCTAATAATCGGCGTTGTCTAGATGATGTTGTAGTTACAAGTTGACCTGTTTCCTTATCTACATACTGTATTGTAGTGGGGTTGGTTAAAGCTTCTGACCAATTTTGAATTGATTGTTTTAATTCGACTCTTTGTTCTTCAAATCGAGTTCTTTTTTGGTCTATAATAGCTACCTGTCTATCTAAAAAGTCAGATTGGGTGGCTGTTTCAGCATATGCACCAGATAGATATCCATAGATACCTCCGGATGTAATTACCATTAAGATAAAAACAGCTAATATAAAATAGACACGTAAAAATTTATTAATTGTATCCCAATATTGATATAGAAGAGAAGCTACTACTAATTTAGCAATTTCTAAAGCACCCGCCATTATAATTACTTGTGTGCTAGCGCCTGCGAATAAATGTGATAGACCAAATACTGAGTAAAATGCTGCTGACGCAGACACAGATAGCGCTGACAGCGCTATAATGTATGGAAATAATTTTTCTCTCATAATATAAATTAGATTAAGTACATGTTTTACACCATTTGGAAGAACACTTACCAGCGTCATCTGCCTTTTGGTTTATTTTGTCTATATCATAAATATGAGAACCTTCTATAAATACATCCTCTATGAATGACTTAACACTTTTTTCTAATCTATTTCGTGTTGTTTTACCACTAGAAGGAACGAATTTCTGGATACGTGACTTCATAATTGGGTATTTTGGGTTGTCAGGAATCTTACGTTTTACGATAAAATATCTAACATCAATATTATCTATAGGTACATTATATTGTTCAGAAAAGTATCTTTTATAGACTATCATTTGTGATGTCTTTGCCTTATTTTCCTTATCATATTTTGTCCATCCACGAGTTGATGTTTTAATATCATAAATAACTACTTTATGTAGTGTTTCATCGAATAATACTAAATCTAATGAACCCATCATCTTTACATTGGGATAATCTTCGTGGGGAGCGATCAATATAGGCATCTCGATACCTAATAACTTCCATCCATGCTTCTGGAAATGTTCCTGTCTGTGACGTAAGAAAAAGTCAATGATGTTTAAACCATCATTCATAAACTCAACTAATGTCTTTTGTGTGGTAACTTGTTCACCCAACTTTTCAGTGTCAGCCATATACTCGCGCATGAAACGTTCCTGAAAATCAGCATGTGCATCAAATTGATCGGCATGTTGTTGACCTTTGTTGTACATCAACTCTAAATATTCTTGTAGAGTTTCATGCATTGCAGTACCAAATGAAAAATAAATATTTGGGGGAGTCTTAACCTTATCAATATACATTTCTCTCCATCTACGTGGACATTCCATCCATGCAGACAATTGTGTGTAACTGATGTGTTTTTCGGTATCCCAATCGATTTTAGGGACAACTGTATTATTTATGTTTTCTAATATATCCATGTTGTCAATATACGAAAGAGATTTGGCTCCTCCAAGTTTATTTGAATTTCTTTTGCTTAACTATTTGAGCGATGATACCATAAACTGACAAGTCTTGGAATGTGTCATCTAAAGCTTCTCCTACTGTGTCGGGTTCACCTAATACAACTAGATTTTTAAGACGTTGGATTTTGTCATTTAAACGAAACCATAAGCCTGTTAACGCTAATTTAACGTCTCCGTCTGTTTCTAAATTTGTACCAACATTTATATTACCACATCCATAATTACGGTGTTTTTTACAGAACAGAATGTATTGTTCCATCATGATTTTTTTATACTCCTGTGTTAATTCAGGGTATTTTTGTTCACACCATTCAACTGCTTTATTGTCTTCGTCTGTAAATTTTAAATCAGTCATTTAATGGTTTTTTAATTTTATCTTGGTTATAATAATATTCTAGTGTGTCTAAACGGTCTCTTGCATCTGTTAATTTAGTTAAAGCTTTACTAGCTTCTTCCATAAAATGTTCTGATGTATGTTCGCCAATTGCTACTCCATTGTTAAAACATAAATCTAATGTTAACAATGCTTCATTAATGTTTGCTTCACATTCGCTTTTTAGAGCTTGATATAGTCTTTTTTGGTGACTCATTTTTGTATAATTTTAATATTTTATTTATTTCTTTTTTATCTAATAATTCCATATAATCTTTTGCTTCACGAGAACTACATTCAAAGTGTTGTGCCAAAACTTGATATTTTTCTTTGTTTTTATCTTTGGTACCTTTAATCCATTTGTAAAAGCGAAATTTGTTGGGTAAAAGATTAAAATATAAATTAAACACTTCTTTAGGATCAAGTAGATTGTTAGTGTATTTTTGAACCATATTAACTATACTAAGATAATTAGGGTTCATACTTAATGCCTTGTTGATTATAAAGATGTTAAATGATTTTTTTTCTTCATCATTAAAATCATCCCAAGAACGTTGTTTAGTGTGTAAGTTTTTTATATGATCGAATGGGTTCATTATTCTTGTGGTAAAAATCCTTTATTAATATGTCCACATTTAGCACATACAAACACTTGAATAGGTATCATACTTTCTTGACCTGCGGGTGATAGTAATGCAGATAATTTACGCATTTTATATGCTTGTACAAATATCGAATGACCGCATGATTCACACGTCTCTTCGGTTGTTTGACTTATGTCTAGGTTTAGTTGAGGTTGTTGCATTTTTGTTTAATTTACGGGTTGATTTTCTTGCTCGTTTTCGTGCATCGTTCCACTCTACAGCGGCATAATAAGTTTGTAAGGTTGAATTTTTACTCATTTTATAAATAATTTAGTTCATTTAACATTGCTGCGACACATATTTCTTTTTCAAGAACAAATGTATATTCATACTGATATTTTGCTATAATTAATATAGCGGGTCCTGTTTTTATAGTAAACTTGTCTAAATTGTCATATAAAGCTTTAAATAAGCTATCAAATTCTCTTGATCCTGAATCTGCTAATATTTGGCGTATTTCTTGCAATAAGATTTTGTTTGACAATGCATTAATGATTTGTTCGTTTAAATCATTTTTTAAGGATGCTTTGTCAAGTTTTACAATTCCATCAACTGTAGAACCCTGTATAGTGTTGATGATTTTTCTAATGTCTGGGTAATGTGCATTGATGATTGTTTTTAAAACAGTTATATCACCATTTTCCCATTTGGCTTCTTCTGCTTCACATATGTCAATACATCTAATTCCTACTTCTTTTTTAGATGGTGGTTTAATTTCAAGTGTTTGACATCTACTTTGTAGGGGAGAAATTATACGTTCTAAGTAATTACATGTAAGAATAAAACGTGTGTTTCCACTGAATGATTCCATTGTGTTACGTAAAGTAGCTTGTGCTTGAGGTGTAATATAATCTGCTTCATCTAATATAACAATTTTTATGTCACCAAATCCCATACTAGAAGCAAAGGGGATGATCTTATCTCTAATAGTGTCTATACCTCTTTCATCACTTGCGTTGATGTATAGTAAATCACAATTAAGATTGTTTGCAATTAATTTTGCTAGTGTGGTTTTACCCGTACCAGCCACTCCATGGAGGAGTAGATTCTGAATTGATCCTTGACTAAGATAGTCGGAAATCTTATTCTTAATCATTTCATTACCTACATACTCCTCTAGAGATTGTGGTCTGTATTTTTCTACCCAAAGATTCATTTAGATAATCCTTTTATTATTTGTATAATGAAAACTGCAACGTACGCTGGCCATGCTAGTACTGATACTACTCTAACCATCCATCTAGAGGCTTGATTTAATTCAAGCATCTCATCACTTACAGTGTATTCTGAGATAAATGAAAAAATCAAGCCACCTAAAATGTATATAATGAAAATATTCATTACATCCCCATCATTGCCATTGGATCTGCCGCAGCTGCTGTGTCTGACGGTTTGTCAACGATTGTACATTCTGTAATTAACATCGTACCTGCAACCGATACTGCATTTTCTAATGCTGTTCGAGTTACTTTAGTAGGATCGATAATTCCTTCTTTGATCATGTTAACAAACTCTGATGATTTAATATCCCATCCAGTACCATCATTGTCAGCTTCTACTTTAGATAAAATACTATGATATTTAGTAATACCTGCGTTTAGTAGAATTTGTGTGAATGGTTTTTCAATAGCATTCATTAAAATGTCTACACCTAATTCTTCATCACTATCATCATTAGTATCTATATCGCCTAATAGAATATTTTCTTTTGCATTTAATAATGCAACACCTCCACCTGACACAACACCTTCATCAATTGCTGCTCTTGTAGCATGAAGTGCATCATCAACTCGGTCTTTCTTTTCTTTCATTTCAGTTTCAGTAAAACCACCAACATTAATAATTGCAACACCACCTGCCATTTTAGCTAAACGATTTTGTAATGCATCAACTGCGTATGCTGATTCAGCACGATCAATTTGGTCTTTAATTTCTTCTAAACGAGCAACAATTGCCTCTTCAGAACCAGAACCATCAACGATTGTTGTTTTGTCTTTTTCAACTGTCACACCACGTGAAGTACCTAATTGTTCAAATGTAATTTTATCTAAACGCATACCTTTTTGTTTAGAAATTACAGTAGCATTTGTTAAAATAGCTATGTCTTCTAAGATGTGTGTTCTACGTTCCCCAAAGTCAGGAGCTTTAACAGCACAACATTTAAGAATACCACGCATTTTATTTACAATCATAGCAGCTAATGCTTCACCATCAATGTCTTCAGCTACAATTAAAAGTGGCTTATTTTGTTGTGATACTGATTCTAAAATAGGTAATAATTCTTTCACTTGGTTGATTTTACCATCATATAATAAAATATATGGATCTTCAAGTGACGCTTGCATTGTTGAATTGTTAGTTACAAAATATGGTGATTTATAACCACGGTCAAATTGCATACCTTCAACTGTTTCCAATGTAGTTTCGTTGGTTTTGCTTTCTTCTACAGTAACAACACCTTCACGACCTACTTTATCCATTGCAGTAGCAATTAATTTACCAATTTCGGGATCATTGTTAGATGAAATTGTAGCAACTTGCTCAATTTGATCTTCTGATGAAATGTCAGTTGATAATTCTTTTAATTGAGCTACAATTGCTTTAGCGGCCTTATCCATTCCTCTTTTAATGGAAACTGCATTACGATTACCTGCAGATAGGTGTTTCATACCTTCCATAAGTAATTCTTTAGTTAACAATGTAGATGTGGTTGTACCATCACCTGCCTTGTCAGCTGTTTTGATTGCGGCTTGTTTTACAATTTGAGCACCCATGTTTTCTACTGGATCTTCTAATTCAACAGACTTTGCAACTGTTACACCATCTTTAGTTGATGATGGATTCATTCCTCCAGGTTGTGCAATTACAACATTACGTCCGTTTGGTCCTAAAGTAGAAACAACTGCATTAGCTAGTTGATTTACTCCATTTAGTAATTTTTCGCGAGATTCGCCTCCTGTGTTAATAATTTTACTCATTGTCATTTTCTTTTATATTTAATGTACCTAAAACATCATTTTCACTTGCTACAACGTATGTTTCATTTTCTACTACTACTACTTGTGCACCAAATTTGGGCACTAATACTGTTTGGCCTACCTTAATTCGGTTTGGTACTAAACTTCCATCTGGTGTAATACGACCAGGTCCTACAGCTAATACTTTACCCATTTCTGGTTTTTCTTGACCCATGTCAGGAACTACAATATTCCCATACATTTGTTCTCCTTCGTCATTTGGTAGGATGATAATTTTATCTCCTAAGGGTGAAATTGGACATTCCATAATTTTAATTTAATTTAAATGGTTTTGTTAATTGATCTTTTATATTATTATAACTTTCTATAAATCCCGTTAATGTATAATCTTCTTTAGCGTTAGCCAAACTTAATCTTGATACTTTTAAGATGACTTGTTCTAATGAACCAAAATAACCTAATGTTTTACCATTGTCGGTATTTAGTAATGTAAATTGATCTTCATCCATCCAGATTTCATACGGTGCGATTGCTGCGTCTTTAATTTTGCAGACTCTTTTGGTTTGACCTTTTTGTCTTCCTCTTGCCATAACTTATTTTTGGTTTCTTATTAAATAATATTTTGATTCTATATTGTCTTCGACAAACTTCATCATTAGTAATCCCTCGGAATATACGAAAAATTCTCCGGATAGACACGCCTTATTGCACTTAAGGATTTCTTTTATTAAATCAGCATTAAAAGGTGATTTAGGTAAAAAATCATCATTGTCTACACCTACACTGAATCGAATTTGGTTACTTTCTGTTTCAGCACCCAATGTAAATACTAATTCATTACCATTAAAACCTTCATCTGTTTCTACTGTAAATGCTTCCACTTCACTTAATGCATCTTTTGATTTAATAAATCTATTAATGAATTCTTGTGTAATGTCAAATTTAGACGCAGGGGTAGGTGGAATTGAAGGTTGTGGTAATGATGGTATTACTGATGGATCTGCTAAATTACATGATATACTATAATTTGTGTCTTCAAGGTTAAGTTTTGAGGGAATACCATTTGTTTTTTTAACATCAATCAATAATTCACCATCTAGAATGTTTAACATTTTGTTTAACTTTCCAGTATCAAAAATACCTAATTTACCTGATGGGAATTCAATGTCTTTTAATGTAACAAATCCTAACAATGTTTTAGAATTGTTTACAAATCCCATTTTTATGCCATTGTCAGATGACCATTGTACTTTTTCTATAAGACCGTTAAGATGATATTTAGAAATAAAGTTGGATAAAACCCTCTTTTGTATCATAACCTTTATTAAAATTTAAAAAATTGTTGTACATACGTATTTAAAGTCAAATTTCCCCAATTAAGGTCTTCATAAAATGACTCTAACTTGTTCTTCAGTATTGTATTAAAAGCTTTTGGCCTATCCACATATGTTTCAATGAATTCACGTATTTTTTCAGGTAAATCAAAGTCTAAAAATCCTATTGTGTCGATTTTGTAAGGATTGTCTTTTAAATACACCCATTTAATTTTATCACCTTCTACAACTTGAGTGTGTTGAGTGTCTAATCGTTTGAATTTAAGTAAATCATTGTATCGTACAGCTGCTTTAACACCTACAGGTGCTTTATTAGCAAATTCTGAAAATATACTGTCTGCGGTAGCATGTACTGCTACATACTTTTCAATTCCTTTAACTCCTGTAGGTTTTGCAAGTTCTGCAAATGGCATGTCTTCCAATGAATTTTTAAATTCTAGAATGTCATTGTCGATTTTTTCTCTTGTTTCACCAAATAGAATCTTATGTAATGTACTTTCAAAGAATTCTTTAAATACAGGTGGGAAATTTGATTTCATAAAGTCAAGACCTTTTACGTCAATTTCATCACAAGGTACGCCTTCCTTCTTTGTAATATACTGCGCGTATCTACGCTTACCTGAAAAGAATGCAGAACGTATCGTACATTCCGTTTTCATTTCTAATCTGTGTTTTTCTACAGGAACATTAAATGCTGTTGGTGCTAATGTATTATAATATTCGTTAATTTTCTTTTCATAATACAATGACAATTCTTCTAATTTGTCTGAACGTTCTGTTTCCTCCATGTCGTCAAATGTTGGATGGAGTTTGCGTAAGAGTGGTTCAGCATCAACATAACAAGAATCGGTGTCTTCATACATTACAACTCCAAAACATGTGTCATAATTTTGTGTTGGTATAGTTTTTATTTCATATACCTCTTTTCCTGTTTGGAGTGTTTTTTCAGCTTCTTGATTTATAAATGTACCTGAATCTTGAATAATTCTTTGACCTGTAAGTGTAATTGCTTCTGATAAAATTACAGAACCATATCTAAATGAAGGCAATGCTGTTGCACCATATAGTGAGTTAAGCAAAATTTTCATTGTGTATTGACGTAGATGATTTAATTGGCCTTCTGCTTTGTGACCTGCCTTGAATGCTTTTTTCATTGCATTTTTATACACAACCCTTTCGTCAAACCATTTTGCAAGTACTACTGATAAGGTAGATGGTTTGTCTGTTCTAAACATTACACCATTTGCAGTAATTGACAAATCATGTTGTTCGATAGTATCAATGATTTCTTTTACTGTTAGGTCTTTTTCCTTTCTTTGGAGATTTTGAATTGTGTAGGATCTATTAGGATCCATTTCTTTTAAATCATTTAAAGCTAGACGGTTGTTTCTATCATCAACATCCATGATTCTTCCTACTAATGATTCTCTTCCTATATTGTTTGTCATAATAATTGACGGATATAGGGATGTAAGATCTTCATCGAACATATAATTAAATATACCTGTTTTAGGGCAAAACAAATAACCACCTGCGTATGATAATTTGTTTCCATCATCATCCTTTTTAATTATAGGATTAGGATCTTTATTTGGTGGAATTACATTATCATCTAACAGATAACCAGATATAGCACCATCGTGGATTCTAGATGATTGATAAACTTCCTCATATGACACATTACCCTTGTGTGCAAGGTTTTTTGTTAAATCAATGTATTGAAATTTTTCATCTAATTTCTTTAAGATTAAAACATCGACAAAGTTATATTCAATGAATTTTTGTTTGTCCTCAGCAAATAATCTGTCTAATGAACCGTTGTATTCGATTTTCTTTTGACCAACATATTTAGATCCTAAAGCATCTAACTTCATTGATGGTTCTTGACGAAATGAATATTTTTTATGTAGACGGAAGTAATCTAATGATGTTACACCTGCAATTTTAATTGTTTGATCTGGGTGATATTTAGGATTTCTTTCTTCTACAATACCAATTGGGGATAAACGATTTGCATGACGTTCACCTAATCGATTTTTTATTCTATAGTAAATGTAAGGTATATCAAAATAATCACTATTATAACCAACTAAAATGTCTGGTTGGATAGCTTCCATTCTAGAAAGAAACACCTCAATAAGGTCTGTTTCTCTTTTTACAGGGATAATTTCTCTACCATCTTGGATACCTTCTTTTATTTCACCTGTTTTGTCTAAAATGACAATAGCCCATTCATCTAATTGTTTGTCCCACCAAGCAATTGATGTTATAGGTTTAGGTGCTTTTTGAATGTAAGTGGGAGTTAAGGCACCACCCATTTCAATTTCAATGTCGAAAAATACTTCACGGTGTGTTTTAGAAACTTCACCATTTATACCATATTTGTCAATTAAGAATTTTGTGTGGATGTTACCTCTGTTGTGATCCGCATAATGTAGGCCTGTTGTGTTTCTGTCCCAACTAGTTACCTTTTTTAGAGGCTCATTTCCTAAACCTCTGTGGGTAGATTGGGCTTCTTGACATTCAACATAGCCATAATTTTGGAATTCCTCCACAGAATAACCGTTATCATCCCATAAATGGATGTTATAACGGTTATACTCTTCTCCTCTTGTAACGTAACAATTTTTATACACTAAACTAGCTCTTCTCCTATTCCTACTATTTCTGATAAAATTAATAATGATGCTGCTAAATCAATGCTCCACCATAAAGCTCCATATCCTAATATGCGAACAGTTGATTTTACGAAGCTTGCGATTGCGTGTTTACGCGGATCAGGAATTTTGTTTAAGTTCTTCATCTGTAAAGAATTGTTTTAAGTTTGGTCTGAAATAATTAATTGATTTTAATACCTTTCGGTCTCTAGATCGATATACTACCCAATATTCGCCTACTTGCTCATAATGTGTGTCTTCACCTACTCTTGCTGCTTCCGATTTAGCTGTTTCGATAGCTTCTTCTTCTGTTTTGCAAGCTTTAGACATGTTTGACGCTTGGACCTCTTGATACGCATTCCATATCTTTCCCTTAAGGCCGTGTAACATAGCACCGTTCCCAAGGGAAACATAAGTGATATCACACAAAGCATCCAAAATTTCCACAATGTCGCCGTTTTCGCATGCTTCTTTATATTCTGCAAGTTCTTCCTGAATGAAGTCGTATACAAACATCCATTCTTTCCTTTCTGGGATTGTTGGTTCATAATTGTTTGGTTTTCCGAATGTTGAATTAAATTCTTCAACTTCGTTTACAAATGGTACATTCCAATATTTAGGACTTACCTTTGTTTCTTCAAATGGAATTGTTAATTGGTTTCCCATATTACTTAAATTTTTAATTTCTAGATCCAACATAGCTCTGTTGTGTTCAGCTTCAGAATCTGTCATTATTCTAGAATTTTAATGATTTTTGTTTCTTTTACTTCTTTTACTTGGTATTCTACTTGTACATTTTCGAATTCCTTAACAACCTTAGCTTCTGCTTCAGTACATGATTCTGCTTCTACACAGTATACTTCGTTTGTTGTTGTAAGACGACCTCTTTCATTTTCGTCTTGTACTTTTACTTTTGCGATGTAATACGACATACTCTTTTTACTTTATAAATTATTAATCCAATTAGTGGGGTACTCAATAACATTGTAAATATGTTAGGATGTGCTTCACCACATAAACCTAGTGCATGTTTAACAAATTCCATTATATATTGTGTCCTCCGTTATTTATTTTTAAACTGTCGAAGAATTCTTTTCTTGCTAAATTGTCATTTTCTCTAAATACTCCTGATGCTTTTGTAGTTACCATGGCAGCTCCTTGATGTTTAACACCTCTACAACTTACACAATTGTGTGTTCCTACAATTGTAACAATTACACCTCTATTACCTTCAGTAATTTTTGATACTGCATTGTGTATTGCTGATGTTAATTGTTCTTGTATAGCACCTCTACGTCCAAATAATTCTACTATTCTGTTAAGTTTAGATAATCCAATTACTTGGCCTTTTTCTCCTGCTATATAACCAATGTGTACTACTCCCCCAATTGTTTGGTGGTGATGAGAACACATTGAAGTTAAAGGTATATTACGTTCTATAATAATACCATCATAACCATCTGATGGGAAAGAAGTAATAGGAGACATTGCAGTATAACGACCTGCCCACAAGTCATTTACATAAGCTTTAGCTACACGACGTGGTGTTTCCATTGAATTAGGGTCATTACGCCAATCACATTTTAAAGCATCTAAAAATTGACCATATGCAATTTCTGCTTTATCAATCATTTCTCCCTTTTGATCATCATTAAGGGGAAATCCTTCTGCAACGCCGTTTGCAAAACCTGTTTTTACTACTTCTAATTCTTCGTGAAGTTTTCTTCGTTTATTTTCCATCTAATTCTAAAATTGTATTTATGTTTCTACATGTTCCATCCTCATTATCCATACCATAGCCTACAAACCAAGGCGAATCTTGAGAATATTTTAATATACAAAGAGCATCTTGAATAACCAAATTTTCTTTGTAAATAGTTGCAACTGGTGTAACATTTATTGCACCTCTTTCTTTAAAATGATCTATTAGAAATTTCATAGTATGACCTGAGTCTATTATGTCATCTACTAGGTATACATGTTTTCCTTTAATGTCTACTTCTAAATCTTTAGTAAATTTAATTTCTTTACGGTTTTGACCATCATATGATTTTACACGTACAAAGTCAATTTCTATAGGGAATTTAATGTGTTTAACCAAATCAGAAAAAAACATAAAAGCACCATTTAATATTCCTACAAACACTACGGGAACTTTATTGTTTGATTCTGTTTGATTAATAGCATTAGCTAATTGAATAATTTTAGCTTGAAGGGCTGATTCAGATATTACTTTTTTCATTATACCATTCTTTGTGTGTCAAATGCAATAATATGATCTCTACCTGTCATATTATAACCATGTTCAGCACATAAATCAAATACTTTAGGATACATTTCGATTAATGTTTCTCTTGTGTCACCTGCGGGCATAATGTATGTTTTGTCCTTAGGGATATTTAATTTAATACGATATGCTTCAATTTCGTCTAAATTTTCTTGTGTACCATCCCAAACTGGTTTAAAATGGTAATCATCATGAAAGTCAATCATTTGTTTGATTGCTTCTGTGTTCATTCTTTTTCTGTTGTGGATGTTGACGAACTTTTGGTCAACTGTGACCCCACCTGGAGTAACAGCGCCAACAACAGGAATTGAATTAGTGAATTTAGGGCTAAGAGACAGCAGATTAATAGGATAATCGGTTTCAACAAAATGAGATCCTTCAGTTTCGATAGTAATAATAATGTCTCTTTCATGTGCAAAATGTGTTAATTCGTTTACTAATGCAGGATGCATTGTTGGTGATCCTCCTGTTAGCATCATTTCTTTTACATGAGGATTTTCATCATATATTTTAATAATGTCGTTGAAGGTAAATGTTCCCTTTTCTGGGTGTATTGATGTGTACCATGAGTCACACCATCCACCTTCGCCAAAGTAACAACGGTGAGTACACCCCGTTGTTCTTACAGCTATGGTTGGTCTTCCAAAACGACTTCCTTCTGATTGTACACATCGGTATAATTCAAGTATAGGAAGTACTTTATCGTAATGTTTAATTCTTTTATTCATGCGCTGCTAATAATGCGGTTACGTGTTCTTTTGCTGTTTCCCATCCATCAACATAAGCGACTGGGTCTTTTCTTCCTAATTTAAGGAATGCTTCAATTCTTTCTACTGATGATGCTGACTTATAATCTGATAATCCTTCAGCTGTTGGTTTGTAAGATGTGTTTGTACGTTGATAAACTTCATCAAAATCTAAGTTTAATTTTTTACAACATACTTCACCATCTTGTAAAATGTCAAATTTATCACCATCTAAATAAGGTGTAGTGTAAGTTACTTTGTCAGCATCCCAATTACCTTGTTTAAATGCTTCATAATCTGCATCTCTAAATTCTTGACGACAGTCAGGATAAATTGCATGGTCACCCGCATGAATACCCATTGCTATTTCTACAGGACAATTTTTAGTATTTGCAATTGATAATGCGATTGCTTGAATGATTGAAGAGAACATTTTGTTACGGTTTGGTACAACTGTGTCTTTCATGTTTTCTTCTTCATAATGTCCTTCTGGTACTTCTGCTCCACCTTCAACTAAATTAGAATCAAGTAAACTTACTAAACCATCTAATTTAATTACTTGATATTTAACTTGATTTTCAAAATTATGGAGTTTCATTTGTCCCCCATTAACATTAGTAAATTGATTATTATTAATATAATCTACTAATTGCTGGGCTCTATCTAATTCAACTCTATGTTTTTGACCATAATCAAAACTAACTGCGGTTACGTCATAACCTTTAGCTAATAAATGTAGTAATACTGTGCTACTGTCCATTCCCCCACTTAGGGATAATACTGCTTGTTTATTCATCTATGTTTGCTTCTTCTTCGTTAATATTTAAGTGTTGATCTCTTTCTTCGTGTGCCCAAATACCATCTACATTAAATTCGTGCCAATGTACACGACCATCTAATATGGCAGATTTGATATTCTTTTGATGTCCATTCAAATTTGAATTACCACTTTTTACTTCTATAAAATGTACTGAACATTTTTTCTTACTTCCTCTGTTTGCAAAAGCAATGTAATCTATTGGTTTACCAAAAAATTGTACGTCTTTAGGGTCTACTGGAAAGTTTTCCATGAATGGAACATAATGTTCGATTGTTTTACCAAAACTTACTGCTCTTGATCTTGAATAGGCGTCTTCACGAATTCTTTTTTCTTCTTTGGTTTTCCATTTTGCCAAATAAGATTCAGCTTTTCGTTGTGCTATTTTATCATGTGAAATGTAAATGTAAGCTGCAAAACTTAAAGCACATATTGTAATTGTAATTAATATTGATGTCATAATTTATTTGTTGTAAGCGTCTGTTATTAGACGTTTGAATTGGTTTAAATTGTAGTTTATATTATATAAGACTTCTTGATCTAAATGTACTAATCCTATTTGATCTATTTTAGTTGATTCTTTTTCTAATAAACCAAAAGATTTATATTGTTTACCTTTTAAACCATGAATTATTGGATTAGAGGTGTCTATGGATTCAATAAAAGGAAAGTCAGGATAATAACTAAATTCCTGTGGTAATGCACATCCTAATAAATGTATTCTGTCTTTATCTTTTATTAATCCTGCTTTATACATCTTTGATATGGTCATTATACGACCCATCATTTTACCAACCAAAGGATTTGGGTGGGGAAATTGTTCAGCATACCAATCAGCACCATAACTAAATGCTATTTTTTGATATCCATGATGATTTTTAAGAATATGATAACATTCAAATGCTGAGGCATAATCATGTGCTTGTACAACTGCAACTTTGGTTGTACCTTCAGGCAATTTTACATCTTTCCATTTTTTAGCGTTAACTAATGTTTGAATGTAATCTTGCCAAACATCTGGAACTATAAATTCGTCTGGTTCTAATTCATTAATCCAATATATTAGGCGGTCTGTATCATATGCTTTGCCTAATTCATGAAGTGAATTATCCATTACAATGTAACTTCCTGATTCTCGCGCATTACGAAAATGTTCTTCATATATTTTACTTTGATCTAATAAATGAGGCAAACAATATTCGTAATCATTGATTTCAAAACTCCTACCAAGCATGTTCATAGGTAGTTCATGTGAAATTTTAGGAATTTTTGGCATTTGCAGTTTTTTTAGATTTTTTAGACTTGCCTTTCTTTTGGTTTTGGGTTTGGGGGTGTTCTATTATGTACTTTAATTTAGCACGTTGTTTAATAGCACCTACACCTTCACCTAGACGTCGATTTAAATCATTTAACTTTTGTTGTGGGGTCATATTATCCCACACTTTTTGCCTTTCTAAGGCTTCACTTTGACGGAGCTCTTTTCGTCCCCTTCTAGTCAATCCACTCATAGTTTATTGTTTAAAAATTGCTGTGTTTTTACCGTGTTCCATAAATTCTACTTGAGCTACCCTTACACGATTTTGGGTTTCTGTTAATACAAATCTATTTAATTTGTGAAATATAAATTCTGCGAATTTTTCTGCTCCTGTAGCTTCAACAGTACGTAACTGGATAACATTCATTATTTCCATATTTTGGAAGCCGGATAATTTTGGGTCATCTTTTGCTACAATTACAGTATGATCAAACATATAATCCATCCATGCTTTTGGCTGCATACCATCTATTAATGTTTTAGCTCGTTTCATTCCACCAAAATCCCAAACCCAGTTACGTTCATCTAAATCACCTTCAAAAGTGACTCTAAATGATACTCCATAACCGTGTAAAAATCTACAGTGGGTTGATTCTGCTTTCCATTGTCTAAAACAACAACTAAATCCGTCAAATAACTTTGTACTTTGATACATAACTTTTATTTTTTGTATTGTAAAAATTTATTTTTTTATATCCAAATCTTTTTGCATTTCTTTTAATTCTTCTAATAATTTAGATAAATTAGTATTTTCATCTATGTTTTCTAATTTTTCTGTTAATTGTTCATAGATTTTTGTTATTTCTTTAAAATTTTTAGATTCCTTCGACATATTCTGGTTCTTTTATCTCATCACAAAAATAAAATAGATTATCTTTTTTTAATATTGTATCACAATGCCACAATATTTTTAAAGGACTTAAATCTATATTCTGTTTAAGGTGTTGTTCTTTAATTTTTCTTTTAACTAAAAACATTTTATTATTATATTGTATATATTCCATTAACCATCACAACTTACGCATTCAGCAGTTCTAGAACCTAAATCTCCTTTAATTACTGAATCTGTTCTTAAATAATATAATGTTTTAATGCCTAACTTCCATGCTTCAAAATGTACTTGATTAATCCATTTGGGAGAATCAGTTGGTGCAAAAGCTAAATTTAATGATTGGGTTTGATCAATGTATTTCTGTCTAATTGCAGCTTGTCTAACTAATTCAAGTTGGTTTGTTTCTGCAAATGTTAAAAATACTTCTTTTTCTTCTTCAGATAAAATATCGTTAGATAAGTTTTGAACTGAACCACCATCAACCAATATTTGATCCCAAACTTTATCTTTATTGTGACCTCTTTCTTCTAAAAGTTTTTCAAGTTCAGGGTTTTTAACTATGAATGTTCCTTTAGCACCATTAAATGTATAAACATTTGCTGGTTGTGGTTCAATACCCGCTGAACATCCTGCTATTCTACTATTTGAAACTGTTGGTGCAATTGCAAGTAAATGAGTATTTCTCATACCTGTACCTTTACACCATAATGGTTCCCCATATTCTACAGCTAGTTTTCTGCTTGCTTCTTCAGCTTGCATTTTAATTTTAGACATTATGGTGTGTGTCCAAGCTGTTGATGCTATACAATTAAATGGTAGATTTTTCTTTTGTAAGAATGTATGCCAACCCATAATACCCAAACCTAATGCACGACCTTTTTTAGCATGTTTATGAGTACGTTTCATGGCTTCTTTACCATTAGTTTTTTCAATAAACTCTTCCATTACACCATCTAAAAAGTAAGTTGCAATTTCAACTACATCTGTATCTTTCCATTCATCGTACTTTGCAAGATTTAATGAAGATAAACAACAAATAAATGAATGTTCTTCATCTGTATGTAATGTAATTTCAGTACAAATGTTAGTCATTGAAACTTTAAGGTTATTCATCATATATGCAAGAGGATTGTCTTTATTTACATTATCCTCAAACATAATGTATGGTTCTCCTGTTTCTACACGAGATTTTAGGATTTCTAACCATAAAGACATTGATTCTTCATCTCTATCACCTAATCTACGCATAAATGCATCATCTACAACAACACATTGATGTAAATTTAAACATTGTCTATTAGGGTCGCCTTTTGGGCGTCTAATTTGCATAAATTCGTGGATGTCTGGGTGGTTAATATTTAAATTAACACTAGCTGCTCCTCTACGAACATTTCCTTGGTTTGTTGCTATAATTGAAGAATCATAAATCTTACACCAAGGTACTACACCTTCAGATTTACCATTTCCTCTAATTTCAGTTCCTCGTGGTCTAATGCGAGAAGTACTAATACCAACACCCCCACCAGAAGCTGTAAGTTTCATTAATTCAGCGTTGGTTAGGCCAATTCCTCTTACAGAATCTGGTGTGTCAATACCAAAACATGATATAGGTAAACCTCTGTCTGTTCCTGTGTTTGACAATACAGGTGAAGCTAAACCAATCCAACCATTCCAAATATATTTAAAAAATTTAGATTCTAAATCAGGACGATTTAAACGCATTGCAACTGCATGTGCTACACGTTTGTATGCTTTTTTTGGTGTTTCTCCTGGTAAAAGATATCCTTTTGAAATGGTAGACAATGCTACTTCATCCATAAAATCGGGAAAATCTTTACCTCTCTCCCATTGAGAGTAATCTGCTACTAAACTGTTATTATCCATTTTTTAAAATATTGCTGCTGCGTCCCATTCAATGTGACCCTTACTATAATTTGTTACTCTATTTGCAAAGAAGTCTGTGTGTTGTTTACCTGCTGACAAGTGATCAAACCACTTCATTCTGTCTACTGCTGTCATATCTACATTATCCACAATTGGTTTATAACCCAAATCTCCTAATTTTGTATTTACTCTATTTTTAATAAAGTGGATTAAATCATCTTTATTACATCCTTCTAAATCTCCAAATTCATAAACTTTTTCTATAAAATCAACTTCTAATTTTAAAGATAAAAGGGCAGCTTCATTTATTGCGGCTTCTAATTCTGGAGTTTTTAATTCGGGATGTTCTAATAAAAGAGTTCTGAACAGCCAACAACCTGCGTCAGAATGCATTGATTCATCTCTGATTGACCATTCTACAATTTGTCCTACTCCTTTTAATTTATTACGCATTTTAAATGACAATAAAACGGCAAAAGAACTGAATAAATTAACGCCTTCTGTAAATGCACTAAATATAGCGAGTGACTTAGCTCTTTCATGCCAATCGATTTCTCCGTTAAAGCTGTCTCTTACATCCATTAACGTTTCAATTTTAGCCATTGTAGCTTCATCTTCTAAAAATTCACTAAAATCATCAAGACCTAATTCTTCATTTAATAAAGAATATGCTTCTGCATGAATCGTTTCCATAGCACCAAATGTAGTTGCCATTGCAATAATTTCGGGTTTACGAAACCATTTTGTAACTAATCCTGTCCAATAGTCATTTACTACTGTTTCAGTTTGGGCAAAACCTTTTAAAATAGAACCTATAATATTCTTTTCTGTCTTAGTTAAATTTTGTTTCCAATCATTAACATCTGACATCATAGGTACCTCTGTGTGGATCCAGTGTGCTTGTTGTTGTTTTAACCAATAATCATGAGCCTCTGGATATTCAAAGGGTTTGTAAACGATGCGCTCAGTGAGCAAATCTTTTCTTGCCATTATTTTTTATTTAAAAAGTGAATAAATATAATATTATTTAAGAAACCTAAATTAGTCTACCAAATAAAAATGAAGGCCTTTTGAGCCTTCTTTTTACTTGAGAGTGTGTGAATATACATACCAAACTAAGGAGTAAAATTAAAAGCGTTTCCAGCATTTTGTAAATTTTGTCTGTCTTGTCTAGTAAAACCACCGGGGGTTGATTGTTGGTTGTCTTGTGGAGAACCTTGTCTTCTGTTAGTTACCTCAATTTTACCAATTGACGCATCCATTGTAGAATTAAAGGTCATACCATCTGCACCATATCTGTTTTTCATAATATGCCAACGACCTGTTCCATTTTCTTTGTCTTCATGATTTCTAGATAAAGACATTGCAAAGTCTGTAATCATCATTTTAGTGTAACTTTCAGCCATTCTATCACCTTGAATAATGTCTTCTCTTGCACCTGATCTGTTAACTTGGGAGGCTGTCCAAATTGGTAATTTCATTTGTGTTGCTAATCCTCTTAATCCTGTGTAAATATCATCGAGTTTGTCTCTTTTTTCTTTACTTGATTTGGATGTTAAAAGATCAGCATAATCTACAATTACTAAGTCAGGATTAATACCTTGTTGAACACAATTTTCTAAATGTGCGTGAATTGTGTTTACTGTGGCTTGTCCTGCTGGATATTCTCTAATGTAAAGACCACCTCTTAATCCTAATAGGCTTTCTTCTACTATGTCTTTATTTTGAGGTAAATCACCTACAGATATTTCTGTAAAGTTAGCATCGTATCTTCTACCAACATACTTTTCACTTAATTCTAATGTGTAGTGTACTACTGTGTAGCCTAATTTAACTGCTTGGGCTCCAATAGCTACTAAAGCCCATGATTTACCCCCACCAGGTCCCCCTGCTATCATTCCTAAATCGCCTTTTCCTAAGCCACCTAACAATAATTGATTAATTACCGGCCATGGTGTTTCAATTGTAGATCTACTGTCATCTCTATATCTGTCTTCTACGTCAGTTATATATTCGTGTCCTAAATCACGTTCAACACCTGCTTTAAGTGCTTTGTCAATTAAATTACGAATGTCATCATAATCACCTAATTCTAATAAATCTACAGATCTAATTAATGCGTTTTTAAGTGTTTGATTTTTACAAAAGTCAAGAAAAGTGTCTTTAATATAATCAAGATCTTTTACTTGTGATGACTTGTATGTTTCTTTTAATTGTTCTTTTACAGCAACTGCTTGAACTTCATTTTGAATTCCTTCAACTTCTACCTTAAACACCTCCATTGTAGGTGTAGTATGATATTCATCAAAATATTTTAATGTTTTACGAACAATCCATTTACTTGCGTCAGAATCAAAATAATCAGGAGACACAATGTCTGATGACTGCTGTAGGAAATCCCTATCCGTTACCAACGCAGCTAATGCTTTTGTTTGAAACGGGTGACCATATTGTGTGAGTTTATTCATGTGTTGATTGGGCGTAACTATTTAATTTTACAAAATGTTGTGTTAACCATGCATCAGGAATTTGTAAAGCATTTCCCATACAATCGTTATTATACATTATAATAAAATCATTTCGGGAGAGCAAATCTATTGGACGACTTATCATTTCACGAATTTGTCGTTTTAATTCTCCTGAAATTGGTGGATTTTTTAAATCCATTATCTTTTCATTTATTTCTAATTGATGCTCCGACGCCACAATTCTGTCATGCATAGGTTCTTCCCCTTCTAAAGCCTCTTGAACGATGGAATCTAAATCCAAGATTTTTTCGGTAATAATGTCAGGAACAATTTTGGGTAATTTTTTAGGACCTAGTCCTTTAATTCCCTCAATATTATCTGACTTATCTCCCATTAGAACTTTATACATTAAGAAATTGTGAGCCGGTACACCATAATCCTTCATTACTAAATCGGGTGTGTAGAATTTTTTCTTAATAGGACTCCATACTGTAATGCGTTCATTTACTAATTGAAGAAAATCTTGGTCTGCTGACATGATTGTTACTTCTTTTTCTAGTAAATTGTTTGTAATGTACGCTATGGTGTCATCAGCTTCAATATTATCTATTTGAATGACATTAAGGGGAAGAGTACTTAAATATTGGATTAAACGTTTAATTTGGCTTTTTTGTGAATCATGTTCTTCTTCATAATTTTTCCAAGCATCCCACCTTGTCATACGTTTACCAGGTTTTCTGTTGTTCTTATAACTTGGTAGGATTTTTCTACGTCTGGTGCTTCCACCTTTTCCATCAAATGCAATTACAACCCTAGTAGGATTAACTTCCCTAATAGAAAGCGCTAGAGACTTTAAAAATCCCATTACACCCCCTATAGGAATTCCATTATCATTTAACATTCCATTTACAGAAAAGTTCCTAAGAAAAAGGTTTAATCCATCGATTATTAATACTCTTGAATTAGGGTCTGTAGTGTCTATTTCCTTAACATCATTTAATATGTCAAATATTGATTCTGCCATTATATTCCAGTTTCGTCGATTTGCACGTCAGGATCCATTGCTTGTTCATCTTCATGTTGGTATTTCATAACATATGAATCGCAAGTGTCTTTATACATTTGTTCTTTTACTTCTGGCCTTTCCTCACACAATTGTTGTAATTCTTTACCATAAAATGTAATAATTTCTCCTGTTGATGTGTCTGTGTATTTACAAATAGGTCCTGACTGTTTAACTACTTTGTAGTTTTTCATCAATTTTAACCATCCACCATAATCGTCAATACCTTGTCTGTAAAATACATTGTATCGAATTTTACGGTTTGGTGGTCCCATTCTATTTTTTACAACAATAGCTTCAACCTCAGAACCAACAATTTCTTCAACACCATTGATTTTTTCCTTTAATTTACCTACTTGTTTAAGACGTAATCTTACTGAAGCATGAAATTGTAAGGCTTTACCACCTGATGTTGTGTATTGATCTGCAAATGGCATTGCGCCCATCTTTTGTCTTAGTTGGTTTGTAAATACTAATAGTATTTTTTCTTTACCAATTAAGTTAGTGATTTTACGCATTGCTTTTGACAAGATAATTGCCTTATGTGTAGCATAACCATCTTTTTCAAAGTCAGCTGCTGATTCAATTTTGGTTGTTGCTGCTGCAACTGAATCTACTACAATTGTGACTAGTTTGTCTGGGTTATTTTCTCTAACTTGTGAAATCACATTTTCAATTGCATCAAAAATGTCTTCTACTGTTTCAAGAGGTAAATAAACCATCTTTTCAACGTCAACTCCAATTGCTTGTAAAAATTGAGCATTTAAAGAAGATTCAGTGTCAATGTAAATTGCAATACCACCCTTCTTTTGGGTGTTTGCTATAATGTGAGATGCTAACAGGGACTTACCACTCTGTTCTAATCCAGTTATCTCTACAATTTTTGAAACTGGAAATCCACCATTAGGGCGATTAGAAATAGCCAAATCTAATACTGTGGATCCTGTGGACACCCAATCGTCTACATCTGTTGGTGAGTCTTCACTACCATCTAGAAAGTAAGCGACTTTGTGGTGGGTCTTGCTAAACTTTTTATTGAGAGATTCTGCAAGAAGCCCCGTTAGTTCATCTCGATTTGAGTCTGTTTTTTTCTTAGCCATTAATCAAAAAGATTATCTAATTTTTTATTGATGTCTACTTTACCTTGTGATTCTACTTTTGTAGTTTCTTTACCACCATCTTCTTCAGCTGGTTTTAGGAACCCATGTAAAATGTCCTTCATTTCGTCAAATTCATATCTTTTATATAAACCAACAATGTCTTTTTGGTTTTCTAAAAGTGATTCAACTGTGGTAGCTTCTGCTTCTAATGGCGTTTGGTTAGGCTTAACACGAACTGTTGTTGTGTTGAACATTTTACCAGTTTCTTTAGCAGGAATCACTTCAACAGTAATGTCACGACCACTTGCAACATCTGTAATATCACCATAATCTTCATCTGCCATTACACCAAGTAGTTCTTGATATACCATTTTACCAAATTCCCAAAAACGTACACCTTTGTCTTCTTCACCACGAACATAAACAGGAGCAAATACACGTAGTTTGGGGAATAATTTTTTCGCTAAATCCATGTTAGTCTGATCACCTGACTTACGTAATTTTGTAGCAAATTCTAAAATTGGATCAGTTGTGTCAAAATTAGACAATGCTAACATACGAGGTTTACCAATTCCAAAGTAGAAATATAATTCACTAAATGGAAAGTCTTTGTTGTGCTTGTAAGGTACAATACGCACTTGTGATTTTGTACCTTCTTTTGGCTTCCAGAAATTTAAAGAATAATCTGTCTTTTTTCCTCCACCTTTGTTGTTTAGACTTGCTAAACGATTTTTGATTTCATCTAAATTCATAATTCGAATCTTTATTATTAAAAAGGGTTAATTGTTTTTACTTTAGTAAATATACAAAAGTTATTTGGCTAAACCAAGTTTATTTTAGGAAATTTTAAGAAATGTTAATTATATTTCTTACTTTAGTGTCAATACGTTTATAACCATCAGATTGTATTAATAAAATTGAATTTCTGTAATCATTCCAATTTATTGCGTATGACTTGTCTAAATAACCATTATTTAAACTCTTTATCAATTCATTTAAAGCATTTATTGTGTAAAGAGTGTTTGTTTGTTTTTTTCTGTGTACCAATATTGTGTTGTTAATTAAAAATTCGCTACTTGAATTACCCATGTCTACATTGTATGTAAGCATAATTTTTTCCCCATCCAAACTTTCTAGGACAAAAATTTTATTGAAAAGTACAGAGTAAGATCCTTTTATTTGATCAACTGTATTTTCAATGTTTTCTTCAGGGACGAATGTGCAATAGAGACGATTGTTCATAAAAACCATATTAGTCCTCAATAAATATACAGCTTCCTACAAAGCCTCCAATACATCGTAATTTTTACCTACTTTTATTTTTATTGGGTGTTTTCGGGACACTATTTCCTTAATTTTTATGAGAGTTTCTTTACCATCTGATTTACTAAAGTCAAATAAAAACGAATCATACACATATAATATTAAGGTAGACTTTTTGTCTTTTAAATATTCATTCAATTCTTTAATAACCTGCATGTTGGTTTCTGTTTCATATGCTTGTATAAGATAATTAAATAATTGTTGACGAGTTAATTTAGGATGATTTTGTTTTTGTATTCGCTTTCCTAACGTAGTTTCAACATAACCAATTCGATTAAACATTTCCCAATTTAAGTCTATATATTCTTGTGCTTTACTAAAATACGAATGATGTAGGTTTTCTTTTCTAATTCCCCCATACATCTGTTTGAATGTATGTTCTTTAGGATTGATGTCAGGGTCATTGTAAACTTCACTTAATTCTTCATAAACGTCTGCTTTAGAAAAAGAAAAGCCTACCATGTCCGCAATCAGTCGTGGATGATAACCACTATAGTCAATTTCTATTAACAGGTCATTTTTTGGTTCGAATGATTTTCGTTCTCCCGTTTTGTGTTTTAAACCCATAAAACTTAATCCGTTGAAATTGTTTACAGGCCTTCCGGTTGTTGTGTATGGATTATACCATCCGTATATATTATTATCTTTGGTTGAATGTTTATTACATGTTAATTTAAAGTATGTTTCAAAATGATCGTTAATCTTGATTGAATTTTTTTCTATGTGGTATAAACTTGGTAATATTATGTCGTTGTATAGTGAATCTACATTCTCGCTAAGTAATGGAAGTAACGCATTTTTTCTTAATTCACACCGCTCGAAGTGTTTACCAATAGGAATCATTTTATTTACCTTTATTTGGGGGAATTTACGGTAATAATGATTGTGTGCTTGTGTGTTAAATTTATCGTCGAATGGTAAGTTAGTTTGTTTGTAATGTAAGTGTTGTATATCCGTATGAGGGTTCGTGGGGTTAATGTGACGAGTTGCTTTAGAATCTTTTGTAAAAAACGACTTTTCATTTATCCATTGCCAAACTTCCTCTTTGTTTAAATTTATACATTCTGGGTGATTTAACGGAAGTATAAAACCTTTGCGATCTAAAGAAGAAACGTATATTGCAATTACCTCTGCAAGGGCAGGGTGAGTATTGTCATTTCCTAGGACATAGTCAATATAGCACTTGTCTGTAAGAATGTCGCGGATTTCTGCGAATTGGTCGGGTGTTTCGATAAGATAGAACATACCTTATCAATGTACAAAAATTATCTTAAATAGCCACTAGTATTTAGGGGAGAAGTAGATTTTGGGGTTTCTGGTGGTAAGTCTAATTCTTGTCTAGCTAAATCTACTAATTGTTGAATTGTAGTTGAATTTCTATTAAAGAAGTTAGAGATAAATACTGTAGTAGGGTTATCAGGATCTGTTATATCTATTACTTCTATAAAAATTCCTAATCTATTTTCTTTTATATAAAATTCATATCTTATTCCACTATGGATATAAGTACTTGCTAATCCTGTTATAGCTTCTTTTTGGTCTATATCTATTTGGATATCTTCTATTGATTGTCCTAATTCATAGGAATAATATAAATTATCATGGGGTTCAGCTTTATGTATAGCCCCTACCATAGGTCCTTTAGTAGGGTGTACATGGTATTCACCAATGTAAGGTGTTCCGTCTATATAATATAATTCTCCTGCTTCAGCGTATAAATTGAATCTTCCTACTGGAGCATATTCTATAGGATCATTAAATAATAACTCTATATTAGGAAAAACTTGTTTTATATTATTTAAAGTAGTAGTATTAAATTCTCTAGCATTTGAAGATATATTCCATTCTAATGAAGATGCTATATATAAATTTGTATCAAAAGTTTTTTTTCTTTTTATTATAGAATCATAAGTAACTTTATCTATTTCTATATAATAATTAAGTGAATTTACTTTTTTAGCAAAATATCTAATATAACTTCCATTAATATAATCTTGTTCAGAAGGGAGAATTTTTGTTGATATAGGAGATTGATTAGTATTAAGTTTATTGTAAATATTAGTTTTTATATTATTATATATTCCGTCATGTACTACTATATTATTGGAAACAGGGAAATTTTCAGTTGGAAATTGATCAAGTGAATTATTTAAGTTAGATAAATTTTGTTCTGAAAGAGATTCCCCATCAGGTATATTTAATAATTCTTCTATCATATTTTGGATTTCAGCTAATTCAGCTAAATCTGTTATAAGACTTTTTAACTCTTCTAAGACTTGTAAAATTAATGCTATACTAGCAGCTATTGCTAGTAAAGTTTTTAATAAAGCTAGTAAATTAAATTTACGTCTATTATTTTGAGAAGGAATAAGGGACCTACCTGGACTGTTTACATTATCACCTTCATAATATTCTCCTTTACTTGTTTGAAGATAAGAACCATTAAAAGGAGTTCCATCATCATAATATACAAATTCATCTGGTTTAGATGATTTTATTTTAATTTTATTTTTAGGTCCTAAATATGCCATTATGGTAATAATATTACTTGTCCAGTTATGGTAGTTGTCCAATCTTGGTTATCGATTGTTTGTTCTTCACCAAAAACTACAAATGCTATCTTTGCATTATTATAACTTTTTGGAAGTCTACTTTTATTTAATTTAAATACATTTCCTATAACCATACCACTTATACCATCTAATTTCATATTAAATTTAATTGGTATTATACTAGTAATGTCAGGTTTAGAAGTTGTTTTATCTGTTATACCTGAATGGATTTCAGCTCTAGAGGGTAGATTGTATTTAGAAAGATTATTTTTTATAGTAAGTATTTTTTTTAAGGATGTACGAGCTGAGGTAATAGTTGCAGAAGGAATTTCATCAAAATCTATAAAAGTATCTCCTGCTAGTTTCCATTTTTGAGGATTATAATCTTTATTATTTTCTAATGCCAAATCTTCACTATTATTCCAATTTTTTGCTTTTTTTAATAAAGGAGTTTCTATTATATATTGTTTTGTGCCATCTCCACTAAGCAAAAAACTAACACCTTCTACAAAGCCCTCTTGATCAAAAGCAGTTTCTATTTTTGTATACTGGTATCCTTTAAGTCTTTCTAAATATATTTTTAATTCTATTAAAAGGTCATTTAAAGTATATACTTCATCTTTTAAATAATTAACAGTAGTACCTACATTTATTGTATTTTGATTATTGGGGCTATTAGTATTTATAACAGTTAGGTGGGTATAAGATTTTTTTCTACTTACTAAAGAAGATTTTGTATTATTTATACCATTATTAGTTATAAATCTATTTCTTATATTTTTATTAAAAGCAGCAAATGTTACTTGATTTAAATCACCGGGGCTATCTGGGTTTTGGGCTGCAATAGCTATTGTAGATGTTAATGAAGATGGAACAGTTAAATCATAGTTAAAGTCTCTTACAATTGAATCAGTACTTAAAGTACTTACTTCTACTAAATTAGGTAATGGAGGGGTTTCTTTAATTTCTAAATCAATAATTTTACATTTTCGCCCATTATCAAATTCTGTAATTAATTGAAAATTATGTCCATTTCCACTAGCTAAATTTACATCATCCCAGATAGTTTTTATGTATTTGCCTATTGAAAAATCTTCATTTACAATTTCATTATCATTTTCATCTTTTGAGTAAAACTGAGATTTAAAAACTTTATATAAATAATTAGTGTTAAAATATATATCTTTTATATTTTTAGATGTATTAAGACTATTACCTACAGTAGAAGAACCCCCAACGTTTATGTTAAGGGAATTGTTATCCCCAACTTCATGTTCATCTCCAAATATGTCATAAAGTTGAGAGGGGAAAAGACAAACTTTAGGATTTACAGAAATATCTAATTTTGAAGGAAAATCATATCCTGTGGTTAATAATATATTTTTAATATTATCAGATAATTTATTTTCATTAAATTCTAATTCTTTATTATCGCTGTCTGTGGTTATTATTTCTATTAAAGAAGTGTCATCATCGTCTCTATTAATACTATCATTAATTATTTTAGTTAAAGTTTTCCAATTTATATAATTATCTGCTCCATTTTTATCATATTGAGGATTTTCATTGAATGTAATAAGATCTATTTTTTTGTTTTCAAAATATTTTTCAAGTGTTTCTGCTTCTCTTACTCTTTGTTCACCAAGTGCATTTCTTGTTATATAAGCTTCATCTTTTGTATCTCCTCTTACTATTGCAGTAGCATAATCATTAAATTTAAGTAGAATATTTTCTAAATGATGTTTTGTAGGGTCTTCTTCACTAAGAACTCCTTTTAAACTATCTAATACCTCACCTAAAGCTACTAATTCAGTCATACAAGTAAAACCACCATCAGGTCTAACTGAATAGTTAAAATTTTTAACTATGCCAAATAGACCATCATAATTAGCTGCATATTTTTCTTTTTTGTCTTTAATTCTTTTTTGTAATGCATCTTGAATATTTACAGCACCTGTGCCTTTAATAAAATGGTTAGGATTTCCTTTAACATTAAAAAATTCACCATCATCTGAAAGAAAATTCATTCTTGTTTGTTGATCTCCATCATTATCAATAAAAGGTAACCATCCCCATTCTAATAAACAAGGATATCCTGGTCTCATATATAATTGTTCTAAGATACTTAATTGACTTAAATTATGACATTCAAAATTAACTGTGGCTCCTCTAAGTGAACCATATGCTGTTTTGGTTTTTATATTAACACTTGTAATACCTGGCATAGGAACATAACCAAATCCATCTGAGGGTGAATCATAAGCCCCATCAAAACCTCCTCTATTTTTTAATGCAAATTCTGGGGTGTTGGTTTCATTGGTAGTTTGTGTAGCTTCTACTGAGGTTGGGGATAAAGTTCCACCTTGTAACACATTATTAGAGGCTAATGTATAACTACCATCTATATCAACTCCTGAAGCCATTCTAATAGTACATTGTCTTTGAAGAGAGTAGGTTCTATCATTACTACTGACTTTGTCTTGTCTTATCTCTATTTGATTTTTGACAAAGGTTTTAAAACTTTCTTTAAATATAGACATTATTGATTTAAATTTTCAAATTGACTTAAAATATTTTGAATATTAGAAGGGATTCTAATTTGTAAACCAGGTTTTACATGAAAACCATCTCTTCTTATTTTGTCAGGATTTGCCCTAGCTATAACCCACCATAAAGAAGAATCCTTATAATATTGGTTTGCTAATAAATCTAATCTATCACCTAACCCAGTTATTAAATATATGTCTCTTATATTTGGTTTTATTTCTGGGTATAAAGTAGTAGTATAATATCTTTTACCTTTATTATTTTTCTGTATGTTGGTATCTTGGTATCTGTTAGCCATAATTTATTTATCAAAAATTAGCAAAATCATTAGGGTCATTAGAATTAAATCCAAATTCATCTGTTCTTACTCCTCCTTGAGACTGGTCATCTGTTCCTGTTTGTAAAGGGGATGCTCCTGGATCTTCTAATGGAATAATAAATCGAGAATCATTAATAGATGTTTGTGGTATAAAGTTGTGTATTGGTGTGAAACTACATTTTACATCTAAAACATGGGGATTTTGATAAACATCTTTATCCATTCCATTTTTAGTGTTATCTAATTTTATTTCCCAAGGATACTCTTTAGACCAAGATAGACTTATATTACTAAAAAATCCAGGAACATTATCTAATAAATCTCCTATAGTAGCTTTTATAAAAGTACCTCTCATTCGCCCTGAATTATCATCATCTACATTACTATAAGTGGGTGCTGTAGTACTAACCAGATAGTTTAATTTTTTATATAATGGTATAATTTCACTTCGTGATTGGGCAGCAATTTTAAAACTAAAATCTATACTTCTTTTAAAAGATTTGTAAGTATAAAAAGGTTCTGCTCTACCTGCATAATTAAATTCATTCCAATCACCATTATAACTATCATTAAAAGATTCTAAAAATGCTCTAAATTGGATTCTACTAGTTTTCCGTCCTTCTGCATCATTAGTATAAACATCAAAATAAAATTTAATAAAATCTTTTAAAGTAGGATTATCTGTAGGTGGATTATTATCATAATTATATTCTATTATATTAGATAAATTAATTTTATCTATAGCAGCATCTATTACTTGATTATAAGCTAAATCTCTTTTTTTGCTAAGTCCAAGACTACCACCACCAGTTAAAACTCCTGGGTTACCCGTAGACATATTGGATTCTCTTATAGCAGTTTCTCTATCTCCAATAATAGATGACCCCATTCCTCTTTCTGGAGATAAACTATCAGGTCTATCAAAAGGTATATATCCTTCTTCAGTATTTAGAGTTAATACATAATCATCATCTAAATTACCTTCTAAATCACCTCTAAATTTAGGATTAATTTGTGAATTTTGATATTTTCGTATAGTAGTTCTTCCTATACCCAATACACTACTAGGTCCATGATTATATTCAAATAATATACTATCAGAAAGGCCTAGTAAACTTTTTGCTGTGTCTACTACAAAACCTTTTAGTTTTTGTCCAAAAGAAAGTTTTCCTTTAGGTGCAAATGATCTAAGAGGTTTACTATTATTTATTATATGTTCACCCCTTAAAGAATTTAATCTGTCTGTAACTTTAGCTACTGATTCATAATTAGATTTAGGATTATTAATAGCATTAGTAGGTAAAAATCCGGATTTGTCAAAATGTAATCCTAAATGGTTATTTGCAACTTGTTTAGTTGTATTAGTTCCTAAGGGATTATAAGTTCTATTAGCCGTATTATAAAGTATAGGCCCCCCTTTATCTAATAAATTTCCCAATACATCAAAAAGTCCTCCTGATTTAACAGCTTCTTTAAAATTATCATCTGATACTATTTTAGGATTCATTAATTGTAATCCTGTTTGTTTAAGTCTAAATACTCTACCTTTAGTAGTTCCAAAAAATTCTTTAATTCTTTCTTTATCTTTTTGTGCTCTATTAGTAGCTAATATAATTCCACCTCTTGGTACATCTATAGCTGATAGAGGATCTTGATTAGAAAATAAATTAATATTTGGAATGTTTATAAAAGGTTCATCACTAAATTCTCCAAAAGGTCTATCAAATGCTCGGCCTTGACCAAATCTAAATGATTTATTTTTAAATAAATCTATAGGGCTATCAAATAAAGAAACAGAATTACCAATATCAGATCCACCATTATTATAGTTTGTATAAAATGGTTGAGAGTCTACAACATCAGCTGTAGTACCTGCTTCTAAGTTTGTTAGTAATTGTCTTAATCCCATATTTTAATAGAACCCATCTGAAGGTCCGTTATCTTTATATTTACCTGTAAGAGGAAGACCACCATTTAAATCATTTATACCACCATTTACACCACCCTCTCCTTGGGGGGATAATGCTGGTGAAAGATTACCACCATAGGTATATTGATTTTCTAATAAATGAATATGTAAATCTTCCCCATTAACTTGTTTTCCTTGACCTATTTGGGGATTATTTGTTCCATGAAAGTAACCATTAGCTCCATCTATCCCATCTAGATCAGCAAAATTAGGATCTTTAGGAACGGGTCCTGCTTGACCTAGTTGGTCCCCATATTGATAATTATATATTTCTAATAATGAATCTGGATTATGAATAGGAGAATCTGTTCCTTTATCAAATGCACCTGCAAGATCTATTGAAGGTGTAGTTTCCATATTACCTACTGGTTGGTTTCCAGGTACTAAATCTAATTTTGATGTTAAGTCTTTTAATCCCATAATATTTTTTATTTATACATATTAAGCTATCACTGTTGATATTGAATTTAATTCAGTTGTATTTAAATTAACTCTAATTGATCGAGCTGCTAGTGAAACTATTTCGGCATCTGAACGACGATTATTATTACCTCCTAAATCTGTACCTGCTACTAAAGCATCTGCAGAATTTAGTTTAAATCTACCTGCTGGTCCAGTTACATGAGTAGCTCCACCTGGTGGTATTGCTAAATCATTAACTTCTTCAGGGGGTCTTAATTTATAAAAGGCTGCCGCACCCGCGGCTGCAGCAATTGCTGCTAAACCTAAAGTTTTAGCAGACATACCTGTTATAGCAAAAAATGCTGTTTGGGCTTCTTTTCTTGCTATTAATGCAGCATGTATAGCCATAACTCCCATTACTGCTTTAGCTCCCATAAGTGCACCTAATAACATATCTGCATTTTGAGCCATAAATTCAAATCCCTTAAATAAACCTTTTACTGCAGGGCTAGATGCTATAGAAACAAAAACTGATTGAACTTTTAATAATACTTGTTCAAATTGTTTTTCAATGTCTAATTGTTCTAATCTAGCTAAAGTTTCTTTATCATTTTCATCTCTTGCTTTTTCTTTTAATTCAGTAATAGATGCTTGATTAAATAATTGATCTGATAATTGATCTGATGTCATACCAACTGATTTAGCAATTGCATCTTGTTGTAAAACATTTAATTTACTAAAATCATAAAAATCTCCTACATTATTCGCAATTTCTTTAGTTAACCCTACATAATCGCCTGTTAGAGCAAATAGACGAGCTTGTTCTAAATTTAATTGTCGGCCTGTTAGTAATTCTGCTTCTAATTCTGCTTCAATATTACTTTGGAAGTCTAATAATGCCTTACTAGAACCCGCAATAGATTCTAATTCAAATCCTAATTCTTTAGCTACAGAAACTGCTCTAGTTAGTTCTTCAACATTACCACCTAATTGGGCTCTAACTTGGCCACTTAATTGGTTAGCTTTATCTATTACTTCAGCAATATTTAATCTAGTACCAAATTCAGCTTCAGCATTTTTTGCAACTTTTATTTGTGATAATACTAAACCTTCTACTGATTTACCTGTTTGGATTGATCTTTTAGCTAAATTAGCTTGAGATTTTTCTGATAAACCCAAAGATAAGGCAAATCTTCCTATATCTTCTGCTTGTTTAGCTACTAACTTAGTACCAACTCCTAAACTAGCATTAATAAGACCAACAGCTTTAGCTGTTTGGGCAAAAGAAACATTTAAATTTTTACTAAAAGTAGCACTTTTAGCTAATTGGTTAGTTAATTTAAGACTTTCACCTACACTAAGACCTAAAGATTTTTGAAAAGATGTTTGAGCTTTACTAGTGTCTGATACAGCTTGACCTATGTCTGATGCTAGTTGTTTTAATTGCTGACTAGATTTGATACTTTTCTTTTTAGTATCATTTATCTTTTCTTCAGATTTTTCTATTTTTTTATTTTCTTCTTCAGCTTCGGCCATAGTATGGTTTTGTTATAAATATTAGAAAAAAAAAGATGTCTTGCGACATCTTTAAATATTATAAGTAGCTGATGGATTTATATTGGGTTTTGAAATATTACTACCTTGGGGACTACTTTGAGATTTTTTCATAGCTTTATCTTGTTCTTTAAAGTGTTGATTTATTAACCCAATGTGGTATCTTCTTAACCAAATAGGCATATCATACACTTCAGAATAAATAAAACCACCTCCACCATGAAATACTAAATCATGTATTTCTCTAAAAATTTGATTTCTATACTCCGGCATCAGGCCAAAAAAAGGTAGCTCCTATAGGAATAGGTACCTCCTCAACCACGTTACCATCTGGTCCTTCATAGTCAAACATTAATTTAACGTCAGGCATTAATTCTTTTACATAATCCCTAAATGGTTTAGAGTCACGTGCTAATAGTTGGTTATCTACAAATTCTCTAATAGTTTTTTGCTCATAGTCACCATTAACTGACAAAATAGTATGTTTTAATCTTGTAGTTAAAAATTTATTTCCTTGTCCTAATTTTTCTAATCCTTTTAATTCTTTTTCCATAGTAGTTTCATCACCATGGGTTAAAAGTTTAAAAGTAAGTTTTATTTTTGAAATAGGAAGAGTGAATTCAAATTCATTTTTATTATTTACAATTTTAGAAGGATCTAATTCTTTATCATCTATTTGAGTTAAATCTACTTCTGCTAATTCTTCTTTTCCTGTAGTAGGGTTGAGGAAATTAAATTTATAATCTTTACCATATCCTAAAATACGTGAAGCAATTAATATAGCATTTTTATCACCTACTAATAAATCATTATAATTTATAGGGGTTATAATTAATGCTTGTAACAATTTATCTATTACTGTGCCATTTTGTATTAGGTTTTGGTTTGTAAGTATATCTTCTTCTCGAGCAGTCATATACTTCATTTCAATTTCTCCTTTTCTTAAGGGATTATCTTCTGGATAAAGTAAACCTTTAGAAGGTAATGTAACCATTTCTGAGGGAAACTTATAACTTGTTTGTTCCATAACTTATTTTAATTTTATTCAGATATACATATATAAGGAAAAGAAAGGACGTCAAAAAATGACGTCCAACCTCGCAACTTCGGGAGAGAAGTATATTAAAAGTTTAAGATAGCATAATCCATTCTTATTGTAAGTTGAATGTCTGCTGGATCAGATGAAGACCAATCTGCGTCTCCAAAATTAGCTGCATGGCAATATGCACCTTTTAAAATCCATTCTTCAACTACATCACCCACAGGACCTAATGCGTTAAATCTAATATCTTTTTTATAGAAATCAGAATAACCATCTCTACCTGTAACTGACTCATGTGACAAACGAACCCATTCCATTACTGCTTGGGCACCTGAAGGTGTAACTGGGTCGTATAATGTACATTGTACATCTTCCCAATTAGCTTTACCTTTAATTTTTCTTTTTACATTAATGTGATCAAGAATTACGTCTGAAAATGTTATATTTGGTTTATTTGTTTGTTTTACTAAAAAAGCAGGTATCCCATCTATAAACATTACAAACCTATTTTTTAGTTTCGGCTCAAAAGCCGTATACATCATTTCGTTTGTGTTTAATATTGCCATCGTTGTTTATTTTATTATAAATATATAATTTTTATTTTTTTACTCACCAAATGTTGCACCTGTTGGAAGAACATTAAAGTCTAATACAATAAATTCAGCTGTTTTTGTTGGTTGTAAGAAAATTGCACCTACTAATTGATTTCTATCTACTACATCTGCTGTGTTATTTGTTTCATCCATTTGAACTCTAAATGCAAATAAACCTTGGTTTTGTTGAACACCTTCTAAATATGGGTTTACAATATTTAAAAATCTATTACGTGTTGCAGCTGTATTTTGTTCAAATAATAAAAATTTAGAAGAACTTGCAATGAATTTTTTAACTTCAATTAATAATCTACGTACATTAATTCTATCTAAAGCTGAAGATCTTAATTGTAATGTTTTCTGACCCCAAATACAAGCACCCACATTAGGAAAATTAGCTATTGGATTTATTCTAGATTCATATAATAAATCTCTTTCTGCTTGATTTAAATTAATAGCTACTCCTTGTACCGCAATTCTACCTCTATTTAAACCTGCGGGTGCAAACCAAGGATGGGAATCTTGATCACTTTTTGCAATAACTCCAGGAACAATTACTGAGGGTGGGGCCCATATTAATGATTTTTCTCCTTGAACTTTAATCCATGGATAATAAGCTGCAGCATAATTAGTATCTATATTTTCTGTTTCGCTTAAAGCACTAAGTACAGTAGTATCATATTCTCCTAAATCCATTATATAAAATGCGTCACCTCTTTTTTCTACCATATTAATAGCAGCATCTGTTACTGGTGTGTGTAATTTTTTAATTACTCCAGGTAATGCTAACATATTAATATCATATTCATCTTGATTTGAAAGAATATTTAAAGCTTTTTTATATCCTTTAGTTCCAACTGTGTTTGAAGTACTTAAATCAAATCCAAATACATTTGCAGCTGTAATTTTTTCTTCAATTTGTTTTACTACTGCAGGATTAATACCATCTGATCCACCTTGAAAAGGAACTGAGAATTTTATGAATTCATTTGTAGGACCTGTAACACCTGATACATCTATAGATGCACTTAAAGATTTACCTGCAAAATCTATACTAGCACTTGGATGAACAAAATAGTTTTCTACATTAAAATCGCCAAATGAATTATCAGTAGCACTTTTAGGTAAAGCACCTATCCAATTAATATTATCTGTAGTTCCCGAAAAATGCCATCCTAAATATGCTGAAGAATTAAATGAAGGAGTAGTATTATTGTTTACAGATTCGGTTTTATAAGAAGCACTTGGTAAAGAACAAACCATATTAGCAAATGTAAATCCTGTAACTGTGTCTTTTACTGCTTTAAATCCTTTAGGAGCTAAATTTGGATCTACTTCACCATCTTCAACTTGTGGAGTTACTTCAACTCTAACTAATTTAGATAAATTTGGATAACTACCATTTACCACTACTTTATTGTGGGTTTTATTAAATTCTGCATATCTGTCACCTATTTTTCTAGCTATATAATTAGGTGATGTAGGGTCTAAATTACAATTAGTAAATGATTCTAAAACATTAGTATTATTAAAATCATCATCATTATAATCTCTAATAGCTATATTAAAAGTTGAATATTGTTTTTCTCCATTAATGTCAGCAGGAGTTTTTAAACCATAAATTGATGCTTTAAATCTTCTATTTGTATCATCACCATCAGCTAATGTACATAATCTAAATAATTGTGTTGAATTACCTGATGAGTCTAATTGAGAAGTAATATAAGGAGTTTTAGCTGAACTATATCCTTCTGCAAATGAACTTGTAAATGAATTAGTAGATGTGTTTTTTACTAATACTACATTAGTACCACCAACTTCTTGAAGAGCTGTTTGACGTTTTTCAAAATTTAAACGTAAAAATGCATTAAACGAATAATCACTTCCATTTTTACTATTATTAGAAGATCCTAAAGTTCTTATGTCTGTTGTTGTTATATAACCACCTTCAGCATCTCCTGGTAATAAAGAACATGTAATATCTTTACCTGCACCTGCTCCAGCTGAACCCGAAAGTTTCATACCAAATGAACTTGAAATTGATACAGGTGAAGCTGTTGAAATTGAAGAATCACCTAATTCTAAACTATCAACATTGTCAGTATTTTTAGAAGGAAATAATACTGACAATATTTCACCATGTCCTACTGTTCCTGCTGAACTTGAAGCTACTAAAGCTACTATTTGTTTATCAGTACCATCAAATTCATATCCTCCTCCTGCTAGTACTCTACATACTGTTACGGATCCTGCGGATCTTATATATTCTTTTACTGTATGAGGTACATAAGTAGTGTCTACTACATCACCAAATAAGGATACGTATTCTGAAAAATTTTTTACTACTAAAGGAACAAACGCAGGGCCTTGAGCTGTAGGTCCTACAATAGCTGCTCCTATCGCTGCAACACCAGCTGGTAGGAATGATTGGTCATTTTCTTGGGTAAATACACCGGGGGATACAATAGTTTCTGCCATCTTTATATTATTATAAGCTTATTTGCTTGAATTATTCCTATATAAATATAAAAAAAAGGCGCAAACCTTAAAACTAATTATCTGTTAGTGTAATTTTACCTGTGTTTATATCTAAAGTCCCTGTTCCATACTTATCTGAAAGAGATTGGGCTATTTCTTCTTCTTGTTTTCTAAACTTTACTACTAAATCTTTAAGATTAATTTTTCTTACTTCTAAAGCACCTAATTGCAAGGTTACATCTTGAATTTGTTCTTGTAAAGTTTTTATTTGTTGAATTTCTTCAGGGGTAAGTTGTTTTTCTGTCATAACTTTTATTGTTTAATTATTATTCTTATATACATATATAGGAGTTAAAAAGACCCACCATCAATTTCAGTATTTAATACACTACTTCCACTTATAGTTCCTGCAACTGTTAGATTTCCATTATCATCTACTTTTAATAATTCTACCCCTAAAGTAGGAGAAGGAACACCTGTATCTTTAAAAACTCTAAATGATGAATTAGTCCCACCTCCATCATTATCCATTAATATATCAAACCCCCCATTTGATTTAATATAGGGTGAATTAGGTAATGGTTGACCATAATCAAATGGGATACCACCATGCAATGATACATTTGAACCTGTTTGGGGATTTGAAGTTAAAACTCTATAAAAACCATCTATAAATTGAAAACCATTTAAACGTGCTCCTGTATCATCATCTTGGGCTTCTGATATTAATTTTAAAATTGCATCAGTAGTTGATTGATCAAATTGATTTCTAGATACTACTTTAAATAATTTAGTATTTGTTCTAGCAAATATATCTCCTGTGACTGTGTTTAATACAAGATCATTTTTCTTAAAATCATTAAGTTTAGGGTCTCTATTTAACTGTATTAATTCCATTATGTACCACTTATTTTGCCAACGTTGGCTGTTGCTACTGTGTTAACTTTTCCTATATTTGCTGATGCTAAACCCATTATATCATGACTATAACCAGTTGCTAAAGTATAATCAATTTGTAAAGTACTACCAAAATTAATACCTACATCAAATGATCCATCACCAGTATCTGCATCAGCATAATCTGAATCTGCTTCTACTAAAGCTATCCCAAAATGATCATTATTTTTTATATCATTTAAAGCATCTGAAGTTAATGTAAAATTATTATCTGCACTAGTATTCCAAGATTCTAATTCATTTGTGTATGTAGTACTATAATCTAAATTATTAAAATCATCATTTGCTAAAATAGCGCTTCCATCACCTCCAAATGCTGTGCTTTTTACACCTATAATATCAGCATCAGTACTTATACCTGCCCCTCTTATTTTTAATGTAGCAGAACTAATAGTACTTGTTATACCAGCTGTATTAAACACTAAGAAAGTTCTTATATATCTCATAACACCTGCACCTCTACCTGCACTTCTAAACCACTGAATTGCAAAACTTATCTCACCTGTAGCATCAACATGAGTACCAGTAGTTGCATCACGAGCAGCTGCTTGGGTAGTTTGAGTAGTACCAGTTATATATCCTTTACCAATAGCATTTATTGTAGGCATTTAAAATTCTTTTTTAGGTAAATAATACTTATTTAAATTAAAGTAATTATTTACAGGAGGGTTAATATTTAATGTTTGATATGTTACATTTGGTATATTATAAAAATTAGTTTCAGAAGGTTCATTATTCCACCAAGTTACTTTTGCTCCTTCTTTTACTAAACTGCTTAATGAAGAACTAAATTTATCTATATTTTGATCTCCAAAAGTATCATAAAATATACCATTATAAGTTGATAAATTATCTTTTATATCATACCAACTACCAGTTATAATAGTTACATTTGATTTACTAGATGCCCATTCTTGAGCTTTAGTAATTACTTGAGGGTGATTTTCAATTATTGTATGCGAGTTAATTGAATGAGAATGCATGTAACCTGCTGATATACCCATTCCAAATCCTATTTCTAATATGTCTCCACCTCCTTCACAAACATAAGCAGCTGAGGCTGACATTAAAGAATTTTCCCAATCCATCATTACTTCTCTGTCACCACCAAAGGCTTCATCTGTATAATAGATTTTATCTGATTCAAATATTAATGTTTCTTCTAAATATCCCATTATGCGTTAACTTCTACGAATGTACTGTCCGGATTAAACCATATTTGACCATTTGATGCATGTAAACAATACCCAATAATTCTTACTATATTACCATTTCCTGAAGGAGCAGTTGCACTTGCATCTCCTGCTGTAGTTGTCAAATAAATAGGATCGCCTACAGCTCCAGGGTCATGATCTAATGTAACCATACCTCTTAATAATACTCCATTAGTGTCAGAAGCTGCTCCTAATGCTACTCCTAATAATCCATCAGATTTTGTATTATCATCTGCATCAGCTAATTCCCAAGTACCATCTGATTTATAATGATATATAGCACCTGCGGTCATTGATGTTGTTCCCCCAAATTTGACTATATCACCTTTAGCTTCTCCATCAGTTGTGCCTGTTATACTGTGTTGTGTTAATCCTGCTTGGCCTGATATTGTACCACTTGCACTTATTTCACCTGAGGCTGTTACATTTCCTTCAACTTCTAAATGACCAGTACCAGTTGTTGGCCCAGTTTTTACTTTTAATGAGCCAGATATATGCACAGTATCAGGTTCAGCACTATGTTGCCTCATGAAGAATTTCATTAAAGGCGTCTCTAAACTACCTCTTTGGATTTGCAATTCATAGTTTGCATTGGCATTTATTACAGGATAGGTTTTAACGCCGGCAGAAGGTCCAAAATGAAGTATATGATTTGCAAAACTTCCTTCGCCAAGAAAAATATTATCTCGTGATGAAATTGTTCCACCTGTTAAAATTGTAGAAGTACTACTACCACTTATATTACCTGAGGCTGTTATATGACCATTACCTATTATAACTTGATCTCCACTAACACTATTATTAAAAGTTGTAATACCGCCATCTGGGTTAACATGTAAATTAGAAACTGCGCCATTATTTCTAGCCATTATTTCATTATTATCTATAATAACATTGGTAGAATTTGTTGCTCCTGCTTGAAAAGCATGTCCTGTACTTGATATACTGGCATCTGTAGTTGATGTCGCTCGTAAAGTTGATGTAGTTATTTGATCTATGCCTGATATATCAGTAGCACCATCTCCTATAACATCTCCATCTAAATCTAAATTTCCAACAATGTTTACAACTCCATCTGATGCTATACTTGCTCTAATATTATTACCATTAGTTTTAAAAACTATAGGTTCTGCATTTTGAGTTCTTATTTGTAAACCATCATTTACATGGTGACCAACTATATGATTGCCATTATCAAAAAGTATTTGATTAACTTCAATATCACCACTTGCACTTATATTACCTGAGGCTGTTATTGCGGCTCCATAAAAGAAATGTGATGTGTCAGAATTAAGACCATAACTAAGTGTTGTTAATGAACTATCATATCCTAATCGGAGGGCTGTACCTGTAGAGTTTGCTGTGTTATAACCTTTTATATAAAGACTATTAGCTAAAACTGTACCACTTGCACTTATATGACCTGAGGCTGTTATAGGTCCTACAAAAAGGTGTGATGTGGTAGCATTTTTACCATACTCTAAAAAATTTAAACCAGAATCAAATCCTATTCGTATTTTATCTGCACTTGGAGAAGCTCCTAATATTAACGGACCCGCATAAATTCTGTCTCCCTGAACGTGTCCACTTGCACTTATATTACCTGAGGCTGTTACATTAGTATCTAATAAAATACCACCAGTTGTTACACCAGTTCTACCTATTTTAATAAAGGTGGTATCATTATTATACCCCAATCTTAATGACGAATGTGGTGAATAATCTAAAATAGAGGTATTTCCTAAATTAAGGGATACATCTGCATATAGGTTTCCACTTGCACTTACATTACCTGTAGCTGTTATATTATTAAATAACACATTAGCTGTTGTAGCTACATCTTGCCCAATTGCTATGTCATTTGCGTTGGCAGTTACTCCAGTTCCCCCAATTACGTTAAGTGTTCTGTTTGCAGCTATAGTTCCTCCTCCTGTTAGTCCTGTTCCTGCTATTACACTTACTCCTGAATGATCAATATGTTCATTTGCTACAAAATTTGCTAATGAATCATGGTCAATAGTTCCTTGGGCAGCTGTTCCAACTGTTCCCACTAAGGAATTACCAGTAATTGTACCACTTGAACTTATATTACCTGAGGCTGTTAATTCGCCTCTTAAATCAAAATCATTATACGAAATAGTTTTGGCACTTGTACTACTTGATATTATTAAATTATCATCTGGTACTAAATATAAATCTTGATTTGCATATATTCTTAAATTATCTGGCGTAAAGACATCTACACCTATATACGAATTTGTAGCTCCTTCATGAAAATAAATTGGATGGCTATTCATTTGTATTGCATCATCAACTTCTATAATTCCAGTCGATGATAATATTCTAGGATTAGTACTTGTAAGGGTACTACCACCCCTTAATTCTATTTGTCTAGCAGCGGGACCTACTGTAAGTGAGCCTGTTTGTGAGCTAGCATTAACTTTTAAAGATTTTAATCCTGATACGTTTACAGGAACTGATGTTAAAACATTTGATCCATTTAATTGTAATGACCCCGTTATTTTTAAAGATCCTGTGCGTTTATGGATATCAGCTACATCATCCCCAAAATCTGAAGAACCCGATAAGGTTTGAAAAGTATAACTTGTAACAGAAGAAGAAACTATATAATTATCTGCTGTTAGATTTGTAAATCGAAAACTGTTTACACTAGTTGAACCCGAACCAAAATATAATCTACCATTGTCAAGATTAATTGCTAATTCTCCATCAGCTAAACCCGATGGTACTGCTGATCCTGTTCCTCTTTTTATTTGTATTGTACTTGCCATATATTATAAATATTAGAAGGTTCCCCCATCCAAAGTTGCATCGTTTATATTACCTTTAAGTTGTATGTCAGTATTACCATTACCAATTCGAGCATAATTATTGTTTCCATTTAAATTAAAGTCATGAAAAAGTGTACCACTAATAAATGTACCTATTCTACCTGTTGTTGTGTATTTACTGTAAGTGCTATTATCATTAGGGTGCATTATGGCTTCAGGACGAACAATATTGGCTTTACCTGTGTCTCCTTCTCCTAAATCTTTAGTAATTGTGTTGATTGTCTTTCCTTCCTTTAAATCATCTAAATCTGATTTATTAAAAGAAACCCCACCAATAAAAATTGTGTTTGCATCAAATTCACCTGTAGAAGCTGAAATTGTAGTACATATTACTCTACCAAATGATCCTGTACCTGGAATAGTTAATTCATCAACTAAAGAACCAGTACCATCTCTAAGAGTACCATTATCAGTTTGTAATAATCGTTGGTAAGTGTCTTGTATGTTTTGACCTGTTAAATCAGCCATCTAAAAACCATTTATTTTTTGTTAACTAATACCTTTAAAACACCATTAATAATTTTTTCAGTGTTATTAACTGTGTGTTTTTTAAGGTAAGTAGCAACTATATTATTTAATTCGTTTCTTTTATATGATATATTATCAATGTTAATGTCTTCTTTTATAAGAAGTTTAAATAAATTTACCACATGTTTTTTCTCAGATTTTGTAACCTGTTGTGGTTTTACTGTCGCTTTAGCTTCTAAAATTGGTTTTTGGGTTGTTTGGTTTTTTACTTCTACGGTGACTTTTCGGCTAGTTTTAACTTCAAAATCACTTTGCCAAGGAGTAAAGAATGTGTCTTCAGCAATTACTTCTAAACGAATATTACCATTAGTATCTTCATCTATAAGACCTTTAAGTTTTCTAATTGGTATTTCGCATTTACCATTAGAATTAATAGAACCGTTAAAAAGTAAAGAGTAGTCTTTGGTTTCGACTACTAATCTTGCTTTAGATTTTTTTAAACTTGCACCTTGAAGTGAAATATTACACTCAAATAGTTCAGTTTTATCTGTAAATAATTTATACATTCTTGTGTTTTGTAATAAATATTAAAAGGATACGTTTTCGGTTGTTAATTCTATACTATTTACCTCTTTAATTACTAACCTTACGTCTTTAGCTTTTATTTTATATTGTTTAATTAGTTTTTGTTTTGATTCCGTGAGGGTTTCTCCTTTTACTTTAAGAATTAATTTAATTAATTGTTCTTTTTTTTCAGGTTTCATCCAAGGCATATCATCTTCAATAATACCTCCACCTTTTTGTTTTATTATTTCTTGGACTAATTGAACTTCATCCCAAGTAAATAAATTTGAATTCCATTTAAAATTAGCATTATTCCAAGTTATATTTGTCATGATTATATATATAAAAAAAAGACCCGAAAAACGGGTCTTTAATATATTAAAAAGTAAAAATTATAATACTACAAATGAGGCAGTAAATGATGTGTCAGCATTTATTTGTGCACCTGTTTCATTATGTATTTGAACTGATGCCGTAGTTGCTCCTATTGTAGCTGCAGTAATAATTGATCCTGTAATTAATCCTGCTGTACCACCTGTAAATGAACCTAATACTACTGAGTCGGTTGCAATTGATGAATTTAAAAGGCTAAATTTAGCAAATCCACCATCTGCTACATTATCTTTTAAAATAGCTCTTACTTCTACTTTATTACCATTTACTGTATAATTTTCACTACTGTTTAAATCTTGAGAAGCAGCAGTAAATTTATTAATATTAAAAACATTTGCATTTACTCTACTTGCAGTTATTACACCTGAGGATGTTATATTAGTAATTATAGCTGAACCTACACCAGCTAAAGTATCAATATTAGCTGTTCCATCAATAAATAAATTTTTCCATTGAAAATCGGTGTGACCTAAATCATAGTGATCATCCTTGTGTGGAAGTAAACTTGAACTTACAACATTAATTGAAGCAGTAACAATTGAAGCAGTATTAATATAAGCCATTCCACCAACATGTAAATCTTTCCATTGTTTTCCACTTGAACCTAAATCTAATGTTGAGTTGGATAATGGATGGAAGTGAGCTGACATGGAAACTGTTCCTCCGGAAAGGGCACCCTTACCAGCTAAATGAGCAGCACTTACTACATCAAAATAAGCAAAGTTAACCGAATTAACAGCAGAACCTAGATTTGTAGTACTTATATCCGCAGTAGTAATTCCCATAACATGTAAATCTTTCCAATATTTTGAAGATGTTCCTAAATTATATGTGTTATGTGCATCTGGGATTATACTGGAACTAACTTCAGCAGTTAATACTACTGTATCTGAAGTAGCATCTCCAATTGTTAATTTACCGGTAGTTGTTAGTGACCCTGATACGGTTACTGTATCTCCGGAATTGGGTTGAATTTGATTGACATATAATGTGCTCATCTGTATTGATTTTTAATTGATTGGTTCGTTATATAAATATAATAAAATTTTAAAAGGATTGAATTTTTATTTGGGCCCCATTATGGATTCTTAAACTTGCATTATCTCCTTGACCTGCTAAATCCATATTTAATACTCCTGCTCCATCTGGATCAAAATCATTACCAAAAGGATTTAAGGTAAAACGTCCTACATAAATAGGTCCATACCATATAGCAATTTGATTTGATGGAACTACCATATGCATTGGAATATATTGTGGATTAGTTCCAAATTGACCTGTAGTGAATGTTGTTTCATCACCTCCACCATTACTTACTGTAATAGTATCATTATCTGTATCAACAGTTATATCTGGTTGTAGGCATTGAATTTTAAATATTGATCCTTCATTTACTCTTACTGTTATCCCTTCTGCAATTCTAATATAACAACTATCTCCTACACCATCCATTATATTTACAGAAGGAGAAGTGGTTGTTCCTATATTAAGAGATTGTGAAATTACACCTGGTTGTATAATAACACCTTCTTCTATTACTGAACCTCCTGTTGATTTAACTTTATTTTCAATATTTAATAAGTTACTATTTCCATGAAATGTATTTTCTCCATCTTTTACTGTAAATAATTTAGTACCTGCACCTGCTATTGCGCCTTTTTCAACTCTAAAAAAGCTTCTATTTCCATTTTCTAAATCAGCATCAATTAACATTGCTATACTACCTGAACCTTTAGCTTGATAAGAATGAGCAACAAAGTCATTTCCTAAATAACCTAAATCAGCAGATTCAGGTCTATGTACTATAGCACCTCCTTTTATACCTGATTCTCTGTGTTGCATAGACATACCAACAAATGTACTAAAACCCCCACCACCATCATTTATAGTTGCTCCTTTTATAACACTTTTACCAAATTGAGTTTGTCTTAATTCTAAATCTTTATGGTCTGATGTACCTAAAAATTTCATTTTACCACTACTTGTATCTATTGTAATACGAGCTAGTTCTTCAGGTTCACCACTTCCACTTTTCTTTATAAATTTAATAGAATCTTCACTTACAAATAAATCTTTCCATGCTGCTGTAAAACTACCTAAACTAAGAGATGAAGTAAAATTAAATCCATCAGTAACAGGTACAAGATTTCCACTTACAAATATAGATTCATGAGTTTCATCAGTAGGTTGTATATAACCTAATGAAGATGTAGTAGAAATAAGATTTGAAGCTGAAATAATTCCTGAAGCTGATATATTAGTAAATTCAGAACTATCAGCATGTAAAAAAGAATCAATTAAATCTCCAAATTGAGCTTCTGTTGGTTTATCTCCTGTGTTAAAGTAGTTTTTTAAATCGGATTTTGGTATTATTGCCATTGTTTAAAAATTAATTTATTATAAAATCACCTCCTATTGCCATAAAACCTATTCCATCTACAATATCTTCTACATTAAGTGAGGTTCCACCCCCTAAAATTCTTACTTCTCCTCTTGTTAAAGGAGATGCAACTCTTTCAATTGTTAGCTCATTATTAAATATTACAGTAGACTTACTAAATGATTTTTGTGGTTGTTTAACTAATTCTTTATTGATGCTTTTAGGTATTAAATATCCTTGTAAAGTAATAGTAAAATCTGTTTTAACTACTCTATTATCCCCCTGGGTAATTTCAGTAATATTAGTATAATTGTCTATTTGTGCATTAAATTTAAATCTTTCGGGATCCCCCCAATAAGTATCTGATGAGTAATTAATAGCTTCTATTAAACCATTCATTTGAGATATAAAATCACACCATATAGTTGCAGTATATGTTAATTTTACAAAATCAGGAATTACTATATGGTGAAGTTCTTTTTGGGGGGTTCTATTTTGTAATACTGAGAAATTATCATATTGATTTCTTTTTGTATATTTTTCTTGAAAAGTGTAATATAATTGAGGGTTATTTCCATCTACTTTATTACCTAAATCTCTTCTTTTTTCAATACTATCTCTTTTAAAATAAAGTAAAGGAGTTTGTATTTTACCTTCTTTATCCCTGTAATAGCCATCTTGTTGGACTGTTTTAAATCTTTCAGATGAACCATATACTACGGGAACTTTAGTTTTTGTTCCATTTACTAAAACATTCGGTTTAATAATATTATTAAAATAATAAGATATGGCTTCATCATGATCTTCTAGACCTATATAAACTTCTCCTACATTATCATCTTTTCTTGTAGTAATAGTACCTTTATTTATATTAGTTCTATTATCAGAATTAGGAAAGGATTCAACAGGAAAATCATTAGCAAATCCTGATGATAAATTTTCTCTTAATCTATCATATCCATTTGATGGTATAGGTCTTCTCGGATTTAGTAATTTATTATCTGCCATTTTATGTTTCTAAAATATTTGCTTCTCCCCCTGATGGTTTAATTGTTATAGGGTATTTACCTCCGTTTAAAGGAACTAAACTAAGTTTTTCTACTCTTGAAATATGAGTACCTAATGTAATAGAAAAATTACCTCCAAAATCTGATGTTTCTGTAGATAGGGCATAATCTGGATCTTTACCGAAAGCTAATTGGTTTTCTATTCTACTATCTACTTCATAAAAATTATTTCTAAAAAGGATTAAATCACCTACATCTGAAAATAAATTTAATTCAATAAACTCTTTTCTTAAAAAAGTAAAATTAATAGTTTGATTTACATCAGGACCAAATTCATCTGATTGCCATGTTTGGTCACTTCTATCTATTAAACTTGCTATTTTAATAGGTTCATAATAGTTTTTTTGTGGGGCCTCACCATAAACATTAGTTTTAGTTTGTTCTAAACAAAACTTATAATATGCTATTTCAGTTTGAATAATATCATTTATAAGTTCTTTACTTATAGTGTTAAATAATGATATGTCTCGAGACCCCCCAAATAAAGCCATTACTTACGTTTTAATGTTTCTAATTTATATTTAAATGATTTTATTCCTGGTATTCTTAAATCTGTTCTGTCTTTACCTTGTGTTAAAATATCATTTTTAATTTGTTCTAAATCCTGTCTAGCATCTCCTCTTGTTACAAATTTAATTATAATAATAGTATGTTCAGCTGAACTTTGAATCATATATTCAGGAGGTGTTATATTTCTTACAGTAGTTATTTTTCGTAATGCTCTAATTTGGTCTAATATTTCTGTAATAGAGATTTTTTTATCTGATGCTAAAAGAGCAGTTACTTCAAATGTATTTAGTAATTCTGTTAGTATATTTGTTAATTTAATCATTATCCTACATAAATTTGATATGGAACTTTATAAAAAGTTTCTTGTGTTAATTGAGCTTCTTGATTTTGTCTTTCAAGTTGTTTAACTCTAGTTGTTTCTTCTAAAAATGTTTTTAATTCTTCAATTAAAACTGTTTTTTCGGCTGCTGCTTCACTTAATAATCTAGAAAAATCTAATGTAGTATCAGCACCCGGGATAGGAACTGATTGATATTTACCTCTTACACTACCTAACATTTCTTTAGCTAATGCTAAAGCATATCTACGAATCCATTGTCTTCCTGGCTCATTAATAAGTTTATATGTGGGGTTTGTGTATGGTACATTTGATATATTAGTAATACCTCCTGTATTATCTTTTACTGGATTATTAGCTACTGATTTTAAGACATATTCATAATGTAATTTATAACTTGTTTTAGGTATAGGAAATAATTTTAAATATCTATTATCTTCTAAATCAAAATGGTATGCTGATTTTCTAATAGCATCATTTAATTCAATTGCTTGTAATTTTAAAACATCAAAATACATGGGCATTAACATAAAATTAACACCAGGTGAAAAATTACCAAATCCAAATGATTGCATTAATGATTGAATTCCTGTTCCTGTACCTGCGTAGGGGTCAAAATATCTATTTATAGCAGCAGGAGCATAATGATAAATTCTTTTTATATATGCATCTTTTGAACCACTTAAAGAAGAAGATACTGATGATAATAAATCGTATTTTTGTTGACCTGCTGTTACTTCTAAGGATCCTGATTCTATTTTATAATTTCCCCCTGCTCCATCAATTTCACTCCCATATTGTTCCGCTATATTAACTGTATTTCCTAAATTAGGGGTAATTATACTGTTATTTAAATTAGATCCTGTAGAAGTTCCCTCTAATGTGTGGAATGAATTTATAATTTGGAAATGGTAAAGTTGTGAACCATATTCATTTACTGCTTCTTCAAAACAAGTAAAGAAATTTACAGCTTGTAATTCAATGTCTACAAGTGGGTATCCTAAACGTCTTACACACCAATCTGCTACTTTATCAGCATCAGATTGAAAATCACGATCTGTGTCGTAAAATCCAAAGGGGGTGTCTCCTGGAAAGAATGATGAGGAGCCGGGCCATATAGAGATGTTTGCCATAATTTAGTAGATTTGTTCCCATATAAATATAAACAAAAATTAAATTACTATCATTAATGTGCCACAATTTACATTACTTGTTGTAGAATCATTTTTACTTCCAGAAACCCACACTGAACCTGTAGATAAACCTGTAGGGGATGTGGGTAGATTACTTAATTGTAATGAACCAAATGAGGCTGTTGTAACATGACTACCACTTATATTTCCTAAAACTATAAGATTATCTTTTATATCTATGTGACCAGTGGTTGATAATATTTGTGGGTTAGAACCTAAAGATGGGTTACCTCCTCTTATTTCTAATTTATTAGAAGCTGGACCTACATTTAAAGAACCTGTGTTTTGAGAAGTTCCTACATTTAATATTTTAAATATATCTGTATTATTAGAAATAATAACACCACTTGCACTTATATTACCTGAAGCTGTTATATTTGTGTCTACTTTTAAATGGCCATAAGTTCTAGTTTCGCCACTTTCACTTATCGTAAGTAATTTAGTTGCAAAACCAGCAATAGCACTATTACTTTCTACACTAAATTTTGATCTATTAGCTTGTGTATCATCTGCATCTAATAATATAGCAAAACTACCTGATCCTTTTTGAGTAATACTACCTGCAACATAATCTCTACCTAAAAATGGTCCTAATGTTTGGTTTTCTGCTCTTAAAACTGTTGCATATTTACCCCCATCACTCATTACTGAAATAAATCCTACATCTGTTTGATCAGACAATTGCACATTTGCAATAGTAGAACCAGAAGGCGTTAATTCTATTTTACCTGCTTTAATAGAGTGGAATTCACTACCTGATTTATATTCTAAACTTTTATTTATTTCATTTACAGATAAACTTGCTACTTCTATTGAACTAGATTCTTCTGTAGAACTTCCACTCATAAAGATAATAGTATCTTGTTTAATAAAAAGTTTATCTACAGGTTTGTTTTCATCACCAAGTAATAATGCTGTACCCACTTTACTTACAATTCTATCTCCAACTATTAATCTTCCCGCTATAATAGCACTACCAGTTACTGATAGATTATTTTTAATATGAGTATTAGTATTATTTCCATATTTTCCTATTTCAATAGGAGAATTATTATAGGAATTAATAAAATTTGTTAATATACCTGATGAATTAATACTAACACTACTGCCTAAAATTAAAGATTTTCCTGTGGCTAAAGTAACATTATTATCAAATCTAGTTTCTGGTCCAATGTGAACCCCATAAGAAGGAGAAACTTTTCCTATACCAATTTTTCCATCACTTTTTATAGAAAATTTAGAGTCACCATTAAGATTATTATTATGTTGAGTTATACTAAATCCATTAGATGGTATACCTCTAAGATTACTAGTACTACCATTGTGTAAAAATTCTATACCGTTATATAATCCTGTAGGGGCTTTTTTCTGAAAAAATATTTTGTTTATTGTATTATCATTTTCTCCACTAGTTTCTATTAAAATACCTTCATTATCAGGTGTATTAGTATCATTTACATTAGAAATAAAAATATTACCACTAACATTTAATGTTGATGAAGTGTAAGGTGTGCCAATTGCTACACTATTACTTACTAATATTTTACTTGTATCTATAAAACTTGAACTTATACTTGAAAGTACAAATGAACCAGTTTGAGAATTATTAATAAATGAAGTAATTTCTGAAGTTACAACAAATGAACTTGTTTCAGAATTTTTAACAAGTGAAGAGGTTTCTGAGTTTTTAACAAGTGAAGAGGTTTCTGAGTTTTTAACAAGTGAAGAGGTTTCTGAGTTTTTAACAAGTGATGAAGTTTCAGAATTAAATACAAATGAGCTTGTTTCCGAATTTTTAACTAATGAGCTTGTTTCAGAATTTTTAACTAATGATGAAGTTTCTGAATTAATTACAAATGAACCTGTTTGAGAATTAATTACAAATGAACCTGTTTGAGAATTAATTACAAATGAACTTGTTTGAGAATTAATTACAAATGATCCTGTTTGTGAAGCTTGTATATAGGAAGTTAAATTTTGATCCCCTGTATTTATACCTGATATATTTGAAGCTGTAATTGCTCCACTTGCACTTATTATAGAAGAAGTTATAGAATTAACAACTTCAAGTGATTTATTAATTTTTGTATTTTGTAAAAGGGTTGAATTATTATCTCCTGATTGAGTTATATCACCAAATATTTCAATTTTATCACCACTAGCACTAAGGTATTTATTAAATGTACCATTTAGTATAATTCTACTAGTAGAGTTACCTAAAATGCTGTTAGATTGCATATCTAAATTACCACCTAATTGAGGTGTAGAATCTTCTATTATGTTACTAATGTCTGCTCCTATTGGGCTTCCACTAGCTATTTTTACATCACCCCAATATAAAGCTCCTCCTCTATTATGAAGTATTCCTGAGGTAAATGAAACAGAAGAACTTTCTAATTGTATAAAAGGTGATGAACCTGAAATTGTTAAAGAACCTGTTAAATCTGCTGAACCTGAAAATGGAAATCCTGTTCCCGCTCCCCCAGCTCCATAACTTCCTGTATGGTAAAAGCGTCCTGATCCTGTATCATATACAACAGAAACAATTGCTTTATTGTTTGATGGAGATAAAGAAGATGAAGCTATTAAAATACCACTAGCACTTATATTACTTGCGGTAATATTAGATACTAAAAGGTCTGGACTTCCTGATAAACCATATGATAAAGAAGATGTAAATGCAAAACTAGAGGTTCCTAATAAAGATCCTGTAATGTTTTGGGCTTCAAAACTACCTGTGATTTTTAATTTACTTCCTGAAATAAATACAGAACCTGTAAATTGATGTGTATGTAAACTTGAAGAACCAAAAATATTACTTCCTGTATGGGATAATAATTGACTATCTTCAAACGTAAATCCTCTAAAAGTAATAGAATCAGTAATATCTATATCTGAAGTTGTTATATCTGTAAAAATACCTTGTGGAGATATTATATTATTTGATGTTACATTTCCTATTAAATTAATATTTCCTACTCCTTCTATTAATTGACCATTTACATCTAAATTTCCTCCTAATGAGGGGCTAATATCTGATTGAACATCAATAGTAGAAATTGCTACATTAGCTTGTCCAGTTAGTAATCCTCCTTTGATTACTCCTTGACCTACCATATTTTTTCCTAATGTAGTTTGAATTTCTTGAATTTCTTCATTCCCTAGTTCATCTTCAACAACTCTTTCTTCAATTAAATTTTGAGTTAATAAAAAAGGATTAAGAGCTCTTCTAGAGGGGGTAAATTGAGCTGGGGAAGAAAAATCAAAATTACCAGCATATGGGGGTAAATCTATATATTGATGAGTTACAAAATTAGTACCCCCTCTTAATTGCATGAATTCTTCAGGTATGTGTGCCCCTCTTACAAATTTTAAAGGTCTTATAAAATTTACATCATATTCAAGGCTAATATTAAAGGGTTCATCTGTTCCTTTAAGTTGAACACCACTAGATGCTAAAGTATTATTTAGTATTATATCATGACTAAATTTACTAATATCTATAGATTGAAGACTTGCAGTATATTTGTCAGTAGATATATTATTTACTTTACAGTAAAATGATTTTTTACTTGTAGAGAAATCTTCATTACCATTATTATTTAAATAATTAGGATCGATTTCTCTTGGGGTAAAAGCAACCTGAACCTTTATATAATCCCCAATAGATAAACCTACTGATCCTGAGACTCCCGCAGATTGCATTTCTTCCCAATTTTTAAATTCATGTTTTACATTATGGAATTGAGAACCACTTGTATAATCTAAGTTATCAAAATTAGCTTTATTCCATATTAAATCAGCTGTTTGGTAATCCTCAGTATTTGTCCACTTAAATTGAATTAGTTTTTTATATGCTAATAGAGTTTGTGAGTACTCACCACCACCAAAATTAGGAAGGAAATTATATGTGTGCCCCTCTTTTGAAGTTCCTTCAAATGATAATGCACGTTCAGTTCCAGTAATATAATCAAGTGGAAGACCATTTAATATAATACCATAATTTGGATCTTGTATACCATTGGGGGATTCATATACTATAACTGATGCAGAAACAGGATCTGTTTGAGATACTCCATTTTTAAGGGGATAATTATTACTAAAACAATACTTACCCATTACTGCATTTGGTTTATTACTAAGGGATGTATTATTACCTTCAAATGATATATTTGCATCATCACTTAAAAGTGGAAAAGGTGGCTGAACTGCTATATAATCACTACCAAGAGGATGTCCTTGACTAGAAGTATAGAAGTATTCTAAACGATTTCTATAGGAATCATTTCCGGTAGAATCATAGTAATATCTAGGTATAACAGCTTGGGGAATTTTATTAGGGTCATTATTAAAGAAAAAGGGAAAGTTGCTTTTATCCGAACGTGTTGTCGGATGTTTTGCATCAAGATCTTTTAAGTCTATAGTGTTATATTCTGGCTCAAATAATTGTAAATTAAAATATTGGATATGATTATCTGCGGTTATTGCATTACTTTGAAAATTATCTAATTGGTTTTGATTTAAGTTTAAACTTTTAAAATATGATTTTAATTGTGAAAAATTAGATAAAGGTAATTCATTAAAAAGTGGATTTACATTTAAATTAGGGTAATATTCTTTTAACTGATTACTGTTTTGATTTACGACTCCTGCAGCTTGTGCATTTGATAATTGGAAATAATGGCTGGAAGGGGGGGAGGTGATTTGTGAAAATTCTATGGGGAAATTGTCTCCACCATCCTTACTAGTAGGGTAATTTTCTTCTGTTGATTCAAATATTGCATTACCCTGTAATGACCTTATTCCTGTACTTAATTGTAAAACTGCATTTTCATTATTATCGACACCAATATTTCTTAATCCAAATTCTACTCCTTGATATCCTCCTACTAAAAGAGCATCTACATATTTTTTTATAATACTTCTTTTTGAAGGATTTGGTTGGATTTTTAATAAATTATTATTATTTACTCCACCAAATCTACTGTCAGAAGCAGTAGGAAAATTCATAGGAAAATTAAATCCATTATTAGGAGTAGATATTCTTGTATTATTGTAGAAAAATGGATGTAGCATTGCCATGTAATCCATTCCCCAACTTGAATAAATATTTTGGGGGTACTTAGGTGTAGAACCAGCTTGACCAAAATTACTTACTCCTGAAGACCAATAAGGATTAGGATGAGCTGAACGGGCTCCTGCTTTAAATAAAGGCATATAACCATTATCCTTAACATCTATAACTTTATTAAAGTTATTTACAATACTACCTGGTAAATAATTCCAATATAAATTTTGTACAATTATCTGATTAGCTTTATTAGCTTTAGTTTTATTCGCATCGTGATCCGGATCACTCATATCAAATAAACTAAAGAAATGTGATTTTTGTAAAGGTTTTGTAATACGATCTCCTAAGGCAAGATTCCCTCTCATTTCCTCTATATATCTTCTTAAAGGAGGAACAAAAGCAAATAAATTTAAATCTGAAGAATCATCTGTAGTTATTGGAGTAAAACAATCAGGTAAATCTCCTATGTATAAATTTTGGAAGGAACCAATATTACTATTAAAAAAGTTTGATCCTGTATTTGATTTTTTATCTATATGGAATAATACTTTTTGAAATTCTAAAGTAGCATCATATCCATTTGATCCTGTTAATGGGGTGTTTTGGTGAAAGGTATAATTATTTTGAATATTAGGTTGGTTGTAGAAACCTTTCTTTGCCGAATTAAATCCTACTCCTGGTGGTACAAAATCATTTTTATGACCTATACTTGCCATTACATGATAACTACTAATATTATGCCATGTACGATTTCTTGCTGAGTAATCTTCATATGGACCATCTGATGACTCATAATCATTAGGTGTTTTTGAATTACTAATTGCTAAAGTAAAAGTTCTATTTTGTTCATTAATAAATAAGTGTTCTGATCTTACTTCAAGTTGATCACTTTTATTATTCTCTCGTAGTTGGGGGGATATATCTACTATGTGTTGATTTGAATTACTAGAAGTAATTCTTAAAGGGAATATAGTAACCCCCCAACCTGAAGAATTTTCTCCTAAACTAGAAGTTGAAAATTTACTAGCATAATTATTAAAAGATTGAGTACTTTGTGGTTTTATAGTTACACGATAATCAGGTAATTCACCATATTTACTAGATGTTAAAACAGTAATTCTATTTTTAAAACCTTCATTAGTAGTAAAAGGAACATCTTTAGAAAGTCTATAGTCTGAACTTTCTGAAATCTCTGTTTTAAAATAAGGTACTTCTAAATTTACAGGATCAGGACCAACTAAATTTAATAGGTCAGCATCTGCTAAAGTAAAATGATAATCACCAATTGGATTATTGTTCCCATTTTCTAGAACCGATTGCTCATTTCTATATTGATTAACATATGGTATTAAATAATCATTGGAAGAGTATTGGTTACCAATATCTCCAGGTACACCTGCTCTATATAATGAGTGGTTTTGAAAATTAATACCACTACTCATTCCTCCTATTCCTTTTACTGATTTATGAGTATAATTTCCTCCTACTAAATTAGTATAATACCATGTAGGAAATCCAGCATAAATTTGTTCTACAGTTAATAAAGGAACTAACTCTTGACCATTAACTGTAGAAAGTTCTACAGAAGCTGAAAAGTGTGTATGATGGTGGGTATTAATAAAGTCTCTTAATCCATTAGCAATTGCACCACTAGTTTGGCCTGAAGGATTATAATGGTATTTGTTTTCTCCACTACTTGTAATATAACCCCAATTAAAACCATGATCATGAGGTAGATGAGATTTTACTCCTACAGGTTCATACTCAAGAGGGGGGTTGGCTTCTGAAGAAGTTAAAGGTTTAATAGGAGTATATCCTTTATGAGGTAGGAATTGAGAACTTGTAGGGACGTTTAATGAACTAGAAAATCCTATAGCATAACCATAAGGGAATTGTATTACTGGTGGTCCCTCTTTAAATTGATCTTGTGGATCCTCACTTCTATAATCAGTTATATTGTGATCAGAAACATGAATACCATTAAGTAATATCCAAGACTCATAACTACTAGTTGTATAAGGAAAACCATCTGCATCAGCATCATACATTATAGCAATACTAGAAGAACATCTATTATCATCTCTAGCAAAATCTTTTTCAAATTCTACTTGTTCAAAAGTTTGACCTAATCCTGCTAAATTAACTGTTGCTCCACCTACAGTTAATAAGAATGTATTAGTATCAAATTCAGCTTCTACTGTGGTTTCATTTGTAATTTCTGTGGTGGCTCCTGCACTACCTGTTTTTCCTTTATATCTATATCCTTGTATCCATAAAGGGTGTCTATATCCTGATAGATCAGGTATTTGGCCTGGTTCACGAGGAGAACCATTTTCTTGAACACCTTTACCTCCTACACCAAATAATAAAAATCCTTCTTTATAATCAAACACCCATCCACCATGTTGTTGTTTAAATTTATTTTGACTTGTGTTTGTTGTTTCTGATTGACCAATAGGTACACTACTAGGACCAGTAAAATCAGCATTAGATTCAAAAATTTGAACTCCATAAGCTGCACCAAACCGTTGAGGGGAAATAAAATTCTTTAATATTTTTGATTGGTTAAATTTTAAAGTTTCTGAACTTAATTCATGAATATTAGGATAATCTATATTATCTCCACTATTTTCAAAATCATTTAAACTAGTTGCAACTTCATTATTATATATTGCATATAATTGTCTAGAAGTACCACCTACTTTAGTTAATATACAATTGATATATTCTACATTTGTATTAGAACCCCCCAAGTTGATATTTTGAAATTGTCCTAACATTAAAGATTCAGTAACTCCTAAAGATACATTATTAGTTAGTTGCCAATTTCTTTCTGAATTGGGAAATATAGTAGTTGATTGGGGGTTTTCTATTATAGTAGAACTTTCAGCTATAATGTCTGAAGGGTATACAGCAAAACTTTTAGCGAATCGTTCTCCACTTAATGAATTTAATGAACTAGCATTAAATATTCCATTAACACCTTTAAATGAGTAAAGGTTTTTTTCTTTTTCATTAAAAGGAATAAATCCTTCTTGACTACTTGTTTCTAAACTTGTAAATTGATTTAACATGCACTTGTAACTTTATTCTATTATAAATATTATTTAGTTTTAAACAGTAAATTCTATTTTACTTATTTCTTTACTAGTGGAACTAGTTTTTAATCTTATTCTTACTAAAATTATTCCTGAGGCTTTATTTAATTTTACACTATGTAAAGTTATAGGAATTTTTATTGTATCACTATTTACAATAATATCTTGACCCATATTTCTAGCTAACCATCCCTCAGAACCTACATCATTATAAATAACACCAGCTTTAGGAATTTCACTTGAAACTACACCCCATTCTGTACCTCCATTAGGTATTCTTACATCTATTTTAATATCTTTACTTTCTATACCTCCATCCACATTTATTAATTCACTTTCAGTAAAAGTAGATGTAATTTCTAAATTAAATGCAAAAGATATATTACTTAAAGAAGCTCCTACTCCAAAATCACTTGATTGGAATTCAAATGCTCTATAATAGTATCTATCTCCATTTTGAGCTTCTCTATAATCTACACTATTAGGAAGGGATGTTGTTTCATTAAAATTAATAATTGGATAAACTAATTTTTCTGTTAATACTTGTTGTAGATCATTAGTTGATAAGATATTAGTTTCAGAATTATAATTAGGATTTGATGTATCATTCCATGGTCCAACACCTGCCCAAAAATTAGTGTCTACATTATGAGCCCATCTGTACCTTTCACTAGAAAAATCTTCCATTAATCTTGTATCTGTAGAAGATGTAGGTTCTGCAAATCTACCAACTACAATTAATTGTTCATTAGAAGTAGTATTAAATGCATTTGCTGAGCTTTCATCTCTTTTTTGGAGTTTAAAAGTAACTGATCTGGTTTCGCCACCATCTGTGGTATTAGATACATTTATACCTTTAACTCTAATATTTTGAATACTTGCTGTTACATCAGATTCAGATGTAGGGGTTATAACATTAAAGTCTTTATCTTTGAATATTAAACCATTTTTATTACTAACATTAGTTAAAGTATGGTTTAATGAAGTATTACTACCTATACCACTTGATCCTGAAGTTATATAAATACCACTAACCCCAACTGTTTGAGCTACATTATTAGATGATCTAAATGTATCATGAGGTATATCTAATGCTAGATTATTTAAATTAAATAAAAATTCAGTGTCTTCTATAAAGTATTGAACTCCAGATAAACTAAAAATAGGTGTAGAAGAATAAGTATTATAAGTTGTATTAAAATTAGAATTTATATTAGGTGTTTTAACTCCTTCATCATAATACCAATCTACTAAATTTATTGTTTGGTTTAAAGAAGCATCATCAAATTCATGAACTAATTGAATTGTAGTATAACCATCTTGAAGTCGAGAAGTTATATTCACTGTAGCATCCCAAGCTTGATAGCCATTAGGGTAAAGTGTACTTCCATCTAATACTGAATCTGATACACCATTAAATGGTTGGATTTTATTTATTGTTAAGTTTCCTTTTCCTGAAAAATCACCAGTAAAATTAATAGCTGAAGGAGCTTGATCTGTAGTTTTGTTTTCAGGATCAAAATTATCTTGAAGATTATATGTTGCTGCTACAGTACCACTTATAAGAAGTTTTAATGAACCTGAATCACCAAAATTATAAGCTCTATTGTTATTAGTATAATTACCTGTATAATCTGCAGTTCCATTAGTATGAGTATGGAGTGTTATATTGCTTCCCTCACCTAATCCAATTTTGTAAATTTTAGTTGAAGTAGATGGTTGTGAAGTGGGATCAGTACCATTATCCCCACTTTTATAATATGTTAACCCTAATGGTAATGCTGCTGTATATAAACTGTTTTCCATACTTGCAGGATGGCCACTAAATGTTTTAGTGGTAAAACTATCACTATTCATACTTTTTGGTTGAGCAGGTATAATAGTAATTGTTTTGTCATTAAAATCACTATCAGCAGGAAGATTTGCTAAAGTACTAACTGTAGATCTTACAACCGTTGTTTCAGGTGTAGTATTAGATTTAATATCACTACTATCCATTCTTAGCGTACCTATACCATTATCAGGATTTGTATCTGCAAAGAAAGCATCTGTTTGATTTGATTCTACACTAAATGTTTTATCTAAGTGAGTTGGAAAAATTACACTAGCCATTGTTCTAAGTGTAGGTTCATTGACATTAAAAGTTGGATTAACATTAATTAATGCATCATTAGCATCTGTATGGGTTGATTTAAATATAAATTGATTATTTGCGTTTATATCACCACTTAAAGTAGTAGATGAAATTGTTATATTAGTAGTGTCAGAAGCTGCTACATTAATAGTTGCTAAAGTAGAATTACTACTTGAAGTAAATAGTGTTCCTAAATCATCTACTTTAGATACAGAAGCAGATATTATTTGACTATTTCCTTCTGTGAATTCTAATGGGAAAAAACTTGAAGTATAATGTGTTAATAAACCATTAACTGTGGTATTAGGGTCTGCATTGTAATCTGTAGATGATGCTGTATTAAACGTTATTGTTGGTTGATTTTCAGCACCTTTTATAATTACTGTAGGTGTAAAATGAGTAATACCTATAGGGTCTAATTGTGAAAATAAAATTCTAGCACTTACTAATTGGTGTTTAGAATTATCATTAGGATATGTGTTATTTGTTGTTATATCAGTTTCTGTTTTTGTTTTACCAAATAATATTTGAGTATTCCTTGAGGAAGCACCTTGATTTGAACCTGAATTGTCTTTTTCTACTTCAATAGATAAATTAGTAATTTGTACTAATGGTGATGATTTTACTTCAAAAGCAAGTTGTTTAGAAGTATTATTAGCATTAAGTGATTCAGATACAGGATTAGAAAAACTAAAATTAACGGAATCATGTTGATAAACATATCCATTTTTTGGTAAAGACAAACCACCACTATCAAAACTAGATGTATAAGATGAAATTAATAGGAAATTTTCATTATAATCAAATGTATGTAAATTAGCTGAAGAAGTATTATATTCAAATATATTAAATACTTCAGGACCATTAGTAGCAGCTGACAAACCATCAGTGTTTTTTATTGTAAATATGCTACTTGTTATATTTTTATGGGCATATCCTAATGGTTCTGTAATTTTGAGTTGATTTTGGATTCTTAAAACTGCGGATGCTGTGATAGCCTCATTTAAAGGTTCATTACCTAATGCAGATGATGGAAAAGTAAGGCTTCTTCCTGCCAATAAGATTCTGTTTTCATCTTCAAAATCACCACCATTTTCATTACTAACTCCAATTTTTGAATCACCAAATGTTTCAATTAATGGGATTCCTCTAGTTATTATAACATCTGGTGTATCGTAAATTCTTACAGTAGATTTTATGGGTACAACAGTATTAAGTCCGCTTTCATTAGGATGAAATATACTACCAGTATAAGTCCAAGTAGTTCCACCTTGATTAGAACTACTTAATATTTGTCCCAAGAAATCTGTATTGATATTTAATGTTAATTTATTATTAATATAAGGAGATGAATAATTTCCAGGTATTGGTTGGCTTGATGAATTAAATGTAAAAGTTCTATCTATATTATTATGGGCAGAAGATGACCATTGTTTAACTATTGTAGTGTCTGAATGTAGATGTCCCACAGGTTCTTTAATAACTAATTGGGTTTTAAACCTTGTAACTGAACTAGATGCATAAGGAATACTATTATCATGTCCCGCAAAGTGTTCTCCTGATTCCCCACTACCTGTGCCATCATTAGTAATAGAAGGATCACCATATAATATAGTTCTTGTAGTAGTACTAGTATCATTTTCCCCATAAGCGTCTTTTTCTGTAAGAAATCTTCTATAGGTTATTTCAGTAGGGGGAACATTGAATAAATTGAGTGTAGTTTCATTAGTAGAATCAATAATTTGTAAATTATTAGCTATCCAATCTTGGTCCATATTATAAGTTAATGAACTAGTAATTTTATAATTTTCTACATTAGATTGATTAGTAAATATAGGAAGTGAAGTTATACTTTCCCCTATCCATGAAGAAGTTACAGCAGTTCTTAAATTTCCATTTATATAATTAGATATACTAGATGATATATTACCCTCATTAAATGTAGATAATAATGTGTCTTGATTAATTGGTAAATTAAAGTTACTACCTATACCTTCTGTTCCAATTTCAGAAGTTAATGAATTTAAAAATAATCTAACATTAGGATTTGCTATACCGGGCCCAAATGGTTCCTCTATTGTAGTTAATATTCTAAAACGAGAAACTGATTGTGATGCAAATGCGGCTGCTCTAGGGGTACCATCATTCCAAGTTGCATTAGCACTTTCACTAGTTGCATATGTATGGGTACCCCTATTTTTATCTCCATATAATACAGTTCTTGGAGCTGTTAGGGTTCCTATTTCACTATATCCGTGGGTTTCTATTTCATATCTTATATCTTTAAATAAAGTAGGTTCAACACCACTCATACTTATTTCAGCTGATTGTACATTACTTAAATCCAAAGATGAAGTATGAGCAGTTGATTCTGAAGTAAAATTATGAGTAAGATTAAAAGTACCTGCGGGTACACCTGGAATTTCTATAAATGGTGAAGCATATAAAGTAGTTAGTTTTTTAGTTGTATTATTGTAATTAGGTCCTACAGGAAAATTACCAAATCCTTCTTCAAATATAAATCCATAATTACCAGATTGGTCTGCTTGAAATAAAAAATCTGGAGATATAAAAGTATCATTGTCTAAAGGTTCTTGGAAAGTTACTCTAATTTGAAGACTTTCTAAAACATTATCTGGACTAGCTGGACTATTAAAATGTTGTAATACAGCTTCTACTATTCCCCCCGATATACTAACTGATTGGGTACCTTCAAAAATAGTGGCAAAATTATTAAAATCACCAAAAGAAAACTCATTATCATTTTCTTCAAAAGTTTCTGTATTAAATCTAAAATTACTTAAAAATCTATAATTCCCTATATCAAGATTTGTACGACCCCCCGTACTAAGATCTCCTCTTACTTCAACTTTAGTTATATTAATAGTAGTTAAAGTCCCAATATCTATAATATTAAGAGTAGAGGGATTATTTATAACATCTATAATTACAGTTCTAGTAAAATGTGATGGATCAGTATTAAAAAATCCTGTAGGTGCTGCATCTTCTGCTGTTTCTATTGTTACAGGATTAAAAGAAGTAAGATTTGTAAATCTACGAATGTCCGTAATAATACTTGCTGATATATCTGTAGTAATAGGGCCAAATGGTTCTGTTATTTTTGCTCTGATTCTAGCTCTTACTATTGATTGAGAAACATAATTATTATAGTTAGGATTACTTAAACCATCTTGTATTTGGTTAATAAAAATGCTTTCAGTTTGGGAAGATAATATAGAAGAAGATAATCCATATAATAAACTAGATGATAATGAAGATGTACCTTCATTTGTGGCAAATGATCCACTTTCTACTTCTACTATAACATCTAAAACTTCTATAGGTTCTGCTGCACTCATAGTAAGAGAAGCAGGAATATAGTCAGCTGTTGTAAGTCCCACATTAGAAGATGGATTTGTAAATGATACATCAAATTGATAACTATTTAATTGTGGGGTAAATTTAAATTCTTGCCATGAAGAAGTATATCTACCTACTAATAATTCTTGTTCATCTATAATTTCATAATTAGGACTACTTTCATAAAAACCACTTTGTGAGCTAAAAGTAAATGTTGATGATTTACCTGTGTTATCGTTTAAAACAACATCTATACCATTATGAGTAGGACCAAAAGGTTCTGTTATTTGGGCTTTAACTCTTACTTTTACAATAGATTGAGATAAATATTTATCTAACATTTCTACAGTACGAAATGATGTATTTGTATCATATTTATCTATTATTAAACTTTGTGTTTGTCCCGATAATAAAGAACTTGTAAAACCATATAATACACTAGAAGTAAGTTGATTTAACTCAGTTGGATTATCAGAACCACTTGCTATTTCTATATTAATATTAGAAATATTAATATTATGAGGCCTTTTAAGTTTTAAAGTACCTGGAGAGGAATTTATAAATGACTTATAATGGTGATGATTACCATGTTGTGTGTTTAAAATATTATTTAAAAAACCTTCATCATTATTATTAGTTCCTACAACTAATGATTGGGTATTATCAATATAATTAGGATAAAACTCAAAACTTTTAAACCCGTCATTTTCTATAGGGGTTAAATAATCTCCATTTATATTTAATAAATCTATAGCTGATGCTGTTTGTTCATTACCATTAATTCTAAAATAGGCTAAAGTATTATTAGAATGAAATATATTGCTTCCTAATGATTGTGTTTGGATTCTAAATTTAGTGTAATGATTAGAAGGTGGGTTTAATCCATCTTCTGGTTCAATTATATTAGCTAAAGCCTTTAATCTAACTAAAGATGATGTATATCTATCATGTAAATCTAAATCTACTATTGATTGAGAATTAAGTGTATGATCTAAATCATATAATAAAGTTTGTTCAAGTGTTGATGTTAATTCACCTGTAAAGCCACTTGATTTAAATTCTACTCTAGAATTTTTAATAGAAGCAGTATTTGGTGATATTATATTTATTTTATAATCAACTTCATCAAAACCTGGGGTAACTGTATCATTAGGGTAATTATCTTCTAATCTTATTTTAAATTGACTATATTGTGGATTTGGATTTTGGATTACAAAAGTTTTACCTAAATCTGTATAACTGCTATTTTCATATAAAATATTAAATTGATTTAAACTTGCTGTAAAAAATAAAGAAGAATTAGGTAGTCCAGGAGATGAAAATGAGGAAATTTCTATATCTGTAGGTAGAACTTCTGTATCGTTAAAATTATTAAAATCTAAAAGATGTAATGCATTTATATTATAGGTAGGAATGGTGTCTCCTCCAAAATCATCTCTAGAAACTTTATATTTAGTAAAAAAGTCTTCTTCTCCATTTTCTATATTAGCATCTGTAGATTCTGCAGAATGTATTATAGTTTCTCCTATTGTATCATCATGTGCTATAGATAGTGTAAATGTAGTATTATCCCCAGGTGATATTACAGGAGCTTCATTTACAAAAGCATCTAATGTTACTGTATGGAATACTTGGTGGGTTTCTCCACTTGAACCTGTTTGGGCAGCGTATATAATATATCTGTGGGTTCCTGCTCGTCTTTCTAAATTATCAATAGGAGTATAACTTGGGTTAGAACCTTGTTGTACTGTAATTAAATCATCATTAGTATTTCCTACTTTTATAAAATTAAAATAATTGGGATTAAATGTAGATGAACCTGTGGTTTCTATTTTTATTAACCCCTCTATTAATACATTTACATCATCAACATCAGTAGTTTTATTATCACCTTGTATAATAAAAAAGTGATCTTGAGAAAAAGGACCCCCATCTTCAGCTGAACGAGATATTCCTGACCCCGATCCTGCAAAAAATTCAATGCCACCAGTACCTGTGATTAAAGAACCATCTAATTTTTTATATTCAGTAGCAAATACAGTACCCTCAACAGTAATTTCAGATGCTGTAACTCCTGTTTGAAATTCTGCCGCTGATCCTGATTGGATAAATAAACTACTAGTATATTGGTGTATTCCTGCCATTAATTAACTGTTACTGTTGTTCCTTTTACTGCTGTTTCTTTTGAGGAAGTATTAGTTGCTATAATTAAATATTCATATATTCCTGTTTCTGAATAAGTTATATCATAATGGGATTTTTTAAATAATCCATTACTATTTCCTTTAGAAACTGTTTTCCATTTATTATCATTAGTATTTTCTATAAAACAAAAAGTATCAAAATCTCCTGATGCTGTTATTTGAATAGAGGTATTTATTTGGGTTACCCATTCTTCAAATGTTCCATCTTCTAAAGCTTTTCCAACATTTAAAGGAGTAGAGTTATTATTAATTAAAATACCATCAAAATTATCTGATTTTATAACTCCATCAACTCTTAATCCTTTAGAAGAAGTAAGTCCCCCTTTAAAATGAGCAACTGATCCATTTTGAATAAATAATGAGCTTGTTATTTTATGTATACCTGCCATAACCTACATTTTTCTAATCATTGCTTTGATAGTATAACTTTTTCCTTTACCATTTTCTATAGATTGAGCTATTATTTTACCAAATAATTGTTTATTATAAATATGTTTAGGATCAATACCCTTACCATGTCCTTTAACATTTGATGTAATAATATAATCACCTGCTTTTATAGGTCCTGTGATAAGAACAGGTTCAGCTCCTAATATAATAGGGTAATTTGATTCTTTAGATACAACTCCCATTACTAAAGGATCTTCTTCAAATTTACACGGGTGTAATGTACCATTTTGTAATGATAAAACGGTACCTTCTTGCATTTTATCGAGTCCCTCTGTTTCTAAATTAATCTCGTGGATACCACCAAAGAATGTGTCTTGAACATAAATTTCTTTCCATTTTTTATCTGGTGCTCCTATTGTTATACTAGAAACATCCCCACTTATAACAGAAGAACCAGGGGTCATTGAAGTTTTTATATCTGAAAAATCAGCTCCATCTGCTGATAATGTATCTATTGAAGTTTTGTTAGCAGCTATGGATTTAGATACATTTAAATTATCTACTTGTAAAGTACCACTAACTTCTAAATTAATAAAATCACCTTTAGTTGCTAAAATTTTAGAAGAACTTACTATATCATTATTGATAAGAGTAGTTAACTGTTTAGGTGAACTATCTTCACTATATTGGATATGATTTACTCCTATATAATTAGCGCCTCCTATTAATCCATTAATACTACCTGAATATCTAATTCTATAGTATTGGAATCTATCTTGTCTAAATAAAGGTATAGAAGAGGTTATATTAGCATTACTAACATTTAGTGGGTTTGAATGACTAATTTTAAAAGGGTCTATAGATTCAGATATAGTAGCTCCTTCTGAAAGTAATATTCCTGAATTTAAAGTAAAATCTTGTTCATTAGAACCATAAATTTCAATACTATTAGGGGCTTGACCTTCTAAAAATGTATGATTTATTTCTGTTAATTTTTTAGCAGTTTCAAAATCTATTACTATGTTAGATGTGTTAAGTAATCTAGTAGTATAATTAGGAGTACTAAAAATAGATTCTGTATTATTATTTCCTATATTACTAGTTAATCCATTATTTTTATCAAATACAGTTCCATTATCTCTTTGTACTTTTAAAAAACTACCTGTTGGAGTAAAATCTAAATAAGATATTGAAGTAGAAATAGGATGATTGAAAAATTCTAAAGAACCTGATATAACAGCATTACCATTAAAAGGAAAACTATTTTGGTTGGTTATTTCAATCCAACCATTAGCATTTCCTTTATTATTTACATCTTTTAAAACAAATAATTGATCAGTGTCTGTTTGATAAGCAACTAAACCTTCAAATAATTTAGCCGAAACTAAATTAAACCTAGCAGTCTCATTAGCTACGATAGTTCTATCGTCTAGGGGTCCTGATTGGACACTGAATCCTTGTTGTAAAGTTATTCCCATTAGCTAAATGTTACTTTATATCTTGTTGGATTAAAATTAAGATTATCACTTCTATATATTTTATACCCATTAATAGAATCTAATTTTCGCCATCCTTTAGGATTAGCTTCTGTTCCTAAATCATTTGTATTTGCATCTTGATTTGTAATAGCACTTAAATCATTTTGATTATCATCATATACTATATATAAATATTCTCCAGCTGTAGGTTCAGGATTAAAGTTCATTGTAATATCATCTATTTGATATGATAAACGTGTTCCATAAACTACAGATCCTACATTAGCTTTCCAATTTGTTAAAGATATTATTCCTGATGCATTGCCATCTGTTGCTGCTATTGTGTCTGAAGGTAATGATCCTGTTCTTAAACTTATCATTCTATCTATAGTGAATGAATCATCTGTACTAGTGTTAATTAGAGAACTATGAGCTCCATCAGGACTTACAAAAAATTCTGTAACTTCTTCAGTAATAGCATTTGTATTATGTATTGATTTATTAGTTCCTGTAGGGTTATTAAATTGAGTACTAGCTACTTCATATCCATTTCTATTAGATGCTTCAGTAGAAGAATAACTATAAGTTCCACCTACATACTTTTCAAGTTTACTACTAACTAACATACTAGTTCCATCTGGAGTAGCATTGCTAAAATCATGGGATATTGTTGGACTTCCAGGGACAGGAGTTGAAATAGTACCTGCAACTGCATTTGTTATAATGTCTGTTTTTGTACTGTCTGCTTTTGTATAATTAACTTTAACCACCCAAGATGCGTTACCCACATCATTAGTTATATTTTTAACTACAGATCCTACACAATCACCTTCAGTAGCTGAAGTTTCTATTAAAGTATTATTTCTAAAGAATGCACCACTATTAAAAGTAGCACCATTAAGATTAATATTCCAATTTAAAGTATAATCATCAGGTACTAAATTAAATCTAGTACTATTATAACCTCCTAATGTAGGTTGTGACGTTACTGAAGCTTCAGCAGGCACCCCAAATGTTAAAACTAATTCTCCATCAATTACTGTTGTAAATATATCTGTACTATAATTTACAACTTTTAAATTTGATAAATTAACCTTATTTGCAATAGATTGAGTTTGAAATGTAACAGCTCCTGAAATATCATTTTTAATTTGGGCTGAACTAGATAATAAAGATTGATTTGTTTTCCATGAACCAGAAATATCAGCTTCAATTTGATATGAACTGGATATTAAAGATTGACCTTTCCATGATCCAGAAATATCAGCTTCAATTTGATACGAACTGGACAATAAAGATTGACCTTGCCACGAACCAGAAATATCATCTTTAATTTGATATGAACTAGATAATAAAAACTGATTTGTTTTCCACGAACCAGAAATATCATCTTTAATTTGATATGAACTTGATAATAAAAACTGATTTGTTTTCCACGAACCAGAAATATCATCTTTAATTTGTTAGGAACTTGATAATAAAGATTGACCTTGCCACGAACCAGAAATATCATCTTTAATTTGATATGAACTAGATAATAAAAACTGATTTGTTTTCCACGAACCAGAAATATCATCTTTAATTTGATATGAACTGGATAATAAAGATTGACCTTGCCACGAACCAGAAATTCCTTCTTTTGTAAAAGGTGAGGTAAAATCACCACCAATTATATGACTTGCAGTAAGGGCATAACTTGAAGTACCATGGAGTTTAATATCACCATTACCCCCACTAGCTAAATATATACCTCCTGACACATAAAGTGAACCTGTGAAAGTATGTGTGTCTTGGGAAGCTGAATCCCCAAATGTTGTACTACCTGAAGTAACTAATATATTACCATCTGAAAAAGTAAACCCATCAAATGAAAGAGTACCATCTAAATTTATATTATTATCTATTTGTAGATTAGATGCAGTAATATTACCTGAACCACTTACAAGTAATGAACCTGTAATGATTGCTTGAGCAGGATCACCAAATTGATTATCTGAACCATCATATGGAAAACCTGTTCCTGTACCCCCACCAATTATATGACTTGCAGATAAAGCATGACTTGATGAATTCCAAGTGTGAAGAGCAAATGAATGGGAATTATTAAAAACATCAGTCCACCCATTAATACCTACTTGAAATCTTTTAGCTATAAATTGTTCACCTGTTGAAAGTACATTAAATATCTGTCCATTAAATAATTTCTCAAAAGGAGTATTATACATGTCTGATTGGGAAGGAACAGTAATCCAACCACCTTGTATAAAAGATATGTTGGTTACAGCTCTATCTAGATTTTCTCTTTCGATATAATCTAAATCTGGACCACCGTCTAAGGATTCTGATATGTTAAACCATCTAGTACTCATTAGGATTCAATACCCGTTTGTGGGGTGTTTATTAGTTCATATGTTTTTTCTGAGGTGTAATTTTTAGCTTTAGTATGTACCATTCCCCATGTATTATACCCAAAATAAGATTCTGAAGTGTTAAAATATATTACATGACCTTGAATAGATCCATATGATGGGTCTGCATCTCTAAGTTTGTATTTTCTTAAACTATCTGCCGTATCACCTCCCGTATAATTATGAGCACTATCAATATCTCTAGGTAGGTGATTTAAAGTAGAAGATGATGGAAATACAAATAAAACTAAATGATTATTATTATCAGATTCAACGACTCCTAAACTTTTAATTCCACTTGATCCTTTTAATTGGGTTAAATCAGCATTATTCATTAAAACACATGATGAAGCAGCAGCTGCAGTCGCACCCTCACTCATTTGTGAGTATACATAAGCAGGGGTGAAAGTACTTCCTAAACTTCCACTTTGGAAATGTGCTAATACAGATCCTGTTAAAACATTAGTTATAGCATCAGGATCAAGATAATCTGAATTTGAAACTCCAAAGGAATTTATACCTCCTATCCAATTTTGGGCATAACTTTGTAAAGATATATTAGTACGAAATGAATAGGCAAATACTTTATTTGGTGCTAACGAAAAATTAGTTGTAAAATCTTCAGAATGTGATTTTCCTACACTGTCTTGTATAAGAACAGTGTAACTAAGTTGTTGATTTGATGCATCATTTGCTATAGTTTGATTAGTTTTTACATAAAATTGATCACCTTCTTCAGGGTTACTTGCTGAAGTAATTTTTAATAAATTAGCATCTGCCCCTAATAAAGAAGCTGTGTAAAAATAATCATGTTCTTTATCTGTTATTGTAAATCTTCTTATAGTATGACCAGAATTAAGTGGTAATGATGTGTCAGACGTACCATAATCTTGATTAGTGTTAAAATTAGGTGCATCATTAGCAAATACTTTAACTTTAATGGTATCAAATAAAGTAACTGATGAAGGACCATTATCAGTAAAAGATATATTTACTGTTATTAAATCTCCAGGTGAAACACTCCCACTAATATTTTCACCTATAGATAATATTCCTGTAGAAGAATTTATATCTACATCTTTAGGGGTAGAACTTACAACTGAAAAATTATTAACAGCTAATCCTGTAGGGGTATAATCAACTCCTAATTGGGCTTGACTGCCCTTAAAAATTCCAAGAGTATCATGAAATCCTGTTTCCGTATGAATTGCATCACCAAGTTTAGCACATTCTTGAATAAAAAATTGAAATTTTCCATCTTGAAAAGAAGTACCTGCATTTCTTGTTAATGTTCCTAAACTTGCATTTTGGAAAATTTGGACATAAATTGCATCATGTATAGTTATATTATTTGAAGTGCTATCATTAAAAGCTACTTGTACGGGGAAAATGGCATTACCATTTGCTATTTGGGTAGGAGAAAAACCTCCATTATTATCACTTCCACTAATGTTTTGTCCTAAAGATAATTGACCAGTACTACTATTAATTTTTACATGTGGGGTACTATTACTACTTGTTCTAAAATTAGTGGGTATTAGTCCTATAGATTCGTTTTGAAGATTTCTATATAAACCACCTAAATCAGCTTGATCACCATTTCCTGTTCCATTTGTTTCTCCAGTTAAATCATGAATAACTTCATTAGTAATACCACATTCTTGTACAAAAAATAAAGCTTTGTTACCACCACCCGGATTATAGGATTGGTTATTATTAGCTGTTAAGATTCCTCTACTTGCATTTTGAAATATTTTAATATAAATGTGATCTGTTATTGAATTAGCTCCTGCAGGATTGTTATCAGTAAAAGTTATAGATGCTGAAATAATAGCAGTACCATTTGCTATTTGGGTAGGAGAAAAACCTCCATTATTATTACTTCCACTAATGTTTTGTCCCAAAGATAATAGCCCATTTGTTTCATTTATATCTGCCTGTGGGGAAGAAATTGAAAAACCTTGTAAAGATAATCCAGTACTACCATAATTAACAGTTAAATGGGCTTGATCACCTAGACCTAATGGATTATTTCCACCAGAATCAAATTCTCCTTCAGCTGCATGTATTATATCATTATCTCTACCATCTTCTTCAATAAAATATAAGGATTTTAATCCTACGTTACCATTAAAAGTTGAGTCATTATTAGTTACTAATGTTCCTCCAGTTTCTTTTACTATATTAATAGTTCCTGATACTGAAGAAGTTCTAAAATTATGTATATCACTAATAGACGCTGTAAAATGGTATGCCCCTACGGTTAATTGTTGGTTAGCTTTTATAGTTAAGTTAGTGGCATTATTTTCAACTGTTAAACCATTAGTTGTATCTGGAAAAAGTGTAGCTATATTAGTGGGAATTGTATCTCCTTCAGGGTCATTAATATTATATTGTTTTAAAATTGTGTTATTAGTAGCTGCAAAATCCGTGTAATTTGAGGAAAAATCTGTTTCATTAGAAATTATAGGAGCTAAATTATCTACAGGATTAATAAATATATTTCCACTTTGTCCAAAATTTCCATACTGATCTTGATAAGTTACTTTTATTACAACAGCATCCCCATCATTAGTATCTTGATTAAAAATAGATTCACTTATATTTTCTCTTATAGTTAGTAAACCACCTCCTGCTCCTATGCTTCCACTACTTATAGAAAACATATTTTGTAAACCAGGATAAGAGGCTATATATTGAGAATTTTGTACTGAAGCTGTAAATGATTGTACTGTAGGGGCTCCAGCTACATCTCCACTACTATAATCTACTGAAAATGATACTGCTGTTCCTGATACACCACTAGAATTGTTTACTACACTTGCTCCAGCTACGGCTGATTCTATTAAATAATAACTACCTGCTGTTTGGCTAAATACACCTGTATTTTTAGAATTTATTGTAAAAGATCTTGATATACTTGATGTTCTAAAACCATGAACATCTTGTATACTTGCTGTAAAGTTGTAAGTAGTTGAGGCACTTAAATTATTTCTACATTGTATAGAAAGTGTTGAACCATTATTACTAGATGATAATTGGGATAAAGTATTTAATTGTGGGCCACTAAGGGTAAATGAACCAAAATTAACATTATCTTGTTCTTGATCTGTAAATGATAAACTATATAATGTTTCTCCTTCTGTAGCTAAACTAAAAGCTGTAATTAAAGAATTAGGTGTTGTTATTATTTCAGGGCTATGGTTTTTGGCTATATTTAAAGTAAAATCTTTAAATGTTTGAGAAGATGGAAAACTATTTTTAGAAGCTGTAATTCCTACATTTATGGTAGTTCCTGCATCGAATGTATAGATTGATTCACTTATATTGGTTGCTGGTTTAAAACCTAATATAGATGATGTAAGTAAATTTTGGGTTGTGGTTCCAGTTATATTAACTGCCCCTAAAATTATAGGTGAATCAAGAGGAGATTGATTAACTTTCCAATTAACATTTTGATCACTTAAAGCAAATGTACTAGTAGAACCTTGGTTATTATCACCATGAATATCTGATACTACAAAATTACTTGTTAAAGCAGATTCTATAATATAATTATTAGTAGCATGATTTAAAGTTACTGTAGGTAAAGTATCATCTAATACTTCAATAATCATTGTAGCTTGGTTAGTATCTTGATTTTCATTAAATATGTCTGTAACAGAAGCTTGATAAATATAATACTTTGCTATATCAGCATTTAAAAAAGCTCCTGATTTTCTAGTTATACGACCTGCTGGGTCTACTTTGAAGGGGTCTTTAGTAGGGTTAAAATAATCACTATCTGCTACTTCAAATAAAGTATCTTTTATATCAGTACCCCCAAGTACTGAAGATACAGATTGTAAATTAAAATTATTTATAAGAAAAAAAGCTGTACCATCTGTTAAATCTTGACCATCATTATCAACTATATTTATAGGACTATTAGTAACCTCAGTATCATCTGCACTATTTTCATTAATAGTAAATGATTGATCAGCTAAAGTAGGAGCAAGGTTATCTGTAATAGGTAAATGATATTTTATATAAACTACTGAACGAGTATCATAAGTAGGATAATGTTCATCAGATGCAGTGATAGTAAAATTAAAAAATGAACTTGATTCATAATCAAATGAAGATGTTTGTTGGAGGAACCTAAATTGTTTTTGATTTGTTATATCTCCAAAATTAACATATCTATTACCATTTATATCTGTTTGATCATGAGTATCTTGTCCAACAATTCTTACAGTATCCCCATTATGATCAAAAGTTTTAAGAGAAAAACCCCCTAATCTTGTGTATTGGAAAGAGCTTTCATTTATAGCAGATGATGTATATTCATAAATAGTTTTTACATTCCCATGTTCATTAACTTCACTTGTAGATAAAGTGGTAATACTAGTATTATTATAATCTGTTATTATTGGCTTTTCATTTGGTATTACATGGATATATATTTTTTCTGTGTCTGATACTCCCACACTATCAGTTGCGGTTACATCAAGAGGATAAGTATAAATAGTTCCTAAAGCAGATTCACTAGGATGAATATTTATTGATTCAGACACTCTTATACCATTTTTAAGGGTAAGTTCCCCTGTTGAAATTCCTATATTAAAAAAGGGATTAGCTTCAATACTCATGGTAATAAATTGAGTTATTTCAGGGTTATTTACTTCATCATCAGTATAATTAACAAAACCTAATGATTTAGTTCCTACTTCCCATTCTTGAATAGAAAATGATTGTGAGAAGGGAATTTCTGGTGGGGTATTAGTAAAAAAAACAGCTTCAATAAAATCAGATAAATTCCCCTCAGTTCCAAAATTATTTAAATAGATACCACTAGGAAGGTTATCATTAGAAACTGCTCTATTTCCATTAAAATGTAAAAGGGGGTTTAAATTAGAGGAAGTAATTATAGACCCTGTTATAGCTCCACTTGCACTTATATTATTTAAATGTGCATTACTCCCACTAACTATTATTTTCTTCCAGTTTGACATCTATATTAAAAATTAAAAATTAACAGATTGTTTAACTGTTTAATTGGTTTTGCAATTTAGCGGTGATTGAAAATATTATTTGAAGATCTACTCCTTTAAAATCTGATCTGGCTATTAGACCTATCAGATATTGAAGTTCATCAGGAGTTAATTTAGTTTTTAATATTTCTATTTCTTTTTGTCTTTGGATTTCTCGTTGTTCTAAATGTTGTCTTTCAATTTCTTTTTTATTTATTTCTTGTTGTTTTTTTACTTTTTTACCTAATAACCCCATAATTAAATTTTTTATTTTATACATAAATCCATACATCATCCTCATCATCTATTAACATTTCTCCTTTTCCAAATTGTACATCTGTTGTAATATTTAAAATAGTACCTACACTACCTGTTGATCTTATAGTCATTATATTACCAGCTACTGTACCCATTTCTGTTGTGTATGGATTTACAGCAGGATAATCATTAACACCTACTTGGAAATTTGAAGAAGTATTTGAAATAATAGCATCTGTTAAACCTTTACCTACTGCTAATCTATTTGCACTATGATCATAGAAAAGACCCATTCCTGCACCATCTACACTTCCTGAATCAAATATAATACCAACATCTACATTACTTGTTGCATTACTACCTGAACCTATTAATATAAATCGATCTTCAATAATTAAATCTTCAGTATGGATAGTAGTTTTAGTACCACTAACAATTAAATTTTTATGAACTGTAAGGTCTCCAAAAATTGCAACGTCACCTGAAGCTGTTATTTTGTTAGTAATTATACCACTTGAACTTATATTTCCTGAAGCTGTAATATTACCTGAAGCTGTTAAGAAAAGTGAACCTGTAATAACTGCTGCTGAAGCAGATAAAGGATTAGTTTCAATAGTATCAGATCCTGAATAAGGGAAATTTGAAAGGTTACCATCTATATTTGATGCATTTACATAACTTGCTGTTAAAGCATGGCTTGCACTAGTTGCAAAACTAGATGTACCTGCAAAACTTGCAGTTCCTGTTAAATTTCCTGTTAAATTTCCTATAAACCCACTTGCACTTACAAAACCTGAGGCTGTAATATGTCCTGAAGCACTAACAAGTGAACCTGATCCAAATACAAATAATGAACCTGTAATTATAGCGGGTCCATCTCCAAATCCTATAGTATCAGATCCTGAATATGGAAAACCTGCTTGACCATCTATATCATCTACACTTATGTAACTTGCTGTTATAGCATGGCTTGCACTATCTACTAACCCTACTACATTTGAACCTGTTACATAACTTGCTGTACTTGCATTTCCTGTTAAATCACCTATAAATCCACCAGATGCACTAATTACACCTGAAGCAGTTATATGACCTGAAGCACTAGTATGTGAACCTGATCCAAATACAAATAATGAACCTGTAATTATAGCAGGTCCGTCTCCAAATCCTATAGTATCAGATCCTGAATAAGGAAAACCTACTTGACCATCTATATTATCTGCATCTATATAACTTGCAGAAAGTGCATGTAATGCTTCACTTGATGTTCCATAAAGTAAAGTAGATTGTGGAGCATCTCCAGATCCTGAATTATTTAAATAAATACCTGGTCCTGATACAAATAATGAACCAGTAAATCTATGAGTATTTAAACTTGAAGTACCAAATGTGTTGCTACCTGAAAGAGTTGAAACATTACCATCTGAGAATGTAAATCCATCGAAATTAAGAGTTCCACCTATATTTATATTATTTTCAACTTCTATATTAGATGCTGTTATAGAACCTGAAACTCTAATAGCAGAAGCAGTAATACTTAAAGAACTTGATGGACCCATTGTGTTAAAACCATCATAAGTAATTTGATGATTTATTGGGTATGATAAAGGACCAAATTCTGAAGATGATGGTGCTGTTGCAAATAATAAATCACCTGATTGTGTTATGTCATTTACACTCAAGTTATCATCTAAACAAATTACGACATTTGAAGATGATTGTGCTGTGACTTTATAAAGAAAATAAGTTAATCTAGATGTATAATCTATAAGTTTATCATCTAGATTATATGATTGTCCTTCTTTATATACGTGAGCTGAAGTTAATGAAGTTTGTAGACTAGCACTAAAATAAGGACTATATCCTATAGTATCAAAACCTCTTAATTTATTAGTATTTGAATTCCATTGAGAAATTCCGGTAGCAGCAATAGAACTAGTAAATGTGGTACTTCCCTCTGATAATACAAAGTTAGGAAATATACTTTTTATTTTAGTTGTATGAGATAAATCCTCGGTTATACCAATTGCCCCTAGTACTTGGGATGCATTATTTTTTATACGGACAGTATCACCTGCATTTACAGAACCAGATGAATATCCACTTCCAGCTTTAAATATAAATTGGTTGACATCTACTGCGTTAAAATTACCTCCTGCGGGCTTTTCAAATACATTATCAGATCCAACATCATTAATTATAATTTCACCAATAAGAGTTTCAACTTCTGAAGTTGCTGTAGTTGTAGTAGTTATATTTATGTTTGTATTATCACTACATGTAGTAAAATTATCTATTACATTATTATTAATAGTATTACTATCACCTGATGATCCTAAACTTGCTAAAGGAATTTTTACAATTTCATCATTCTTAGTTTGAGCTAAAACGTAAGGAGGATTTTCAACTTGGGGAACAACACTTGCTGTTATACCGCCTGATGCATTAATATTTAAGGATGATGCTGATATGTCAAGTTTTAAATCATCATCACCTAATCTTATAACACTGCTAGATACATCTGCTAATTTGGTACCTGATTCTGAAATAAAAAAGGCATTAGCTAATATATTACCTGAAGCTGTAATGTTACCTGAGGCACTCATTCCTGTTCCTGCAGTTACTAAGAATGATCCTGTAACAACTGCTTGGGGTGGAGCACCATAATTACTTGATGATTCTAAGAAATCAGATCCTGAATATGGAAATCCAACTTGCCCATTTATATTTGATGAATCTATATAACTTGCGGTTAAAGCTAAACTAGAAGTAGCAGAAGCTGTTGCTTCATAGATAATACCATTACTATCTATTACTAAAGGTTTTAAAATTTTAGAGTCAGTATTATCTAGATTGGGGAATTTTAATTTTCCACTACCTGTAATATGATTTAAACTCGCATTACTACCACTTACTATTATTTTTTTCCACTGTGCCATTTTATATTATTTTTATGATACTTCTACATCTATTGGGGAACCTGATGATGTTGCTTGGTGTTGAAACACTGCATTATCATATCTTTTAAAAAACATACAAGATGCTACTGGATGGTGATTCATCCAACTTTGTCCTGTTACTGAAGGGTCCCTAAATTGGGATGCTGAATAATTTACTACTGCACCTCCTAAACCAGGCACAAATGGGTGTTTAAATACCCCCATTACAAAGAAACTACTTGAATGATTAGCAGATCCAAATGATGATGTCATTTGACCTTTACTTTCAACACTAAAAGAAGCTGAATGTATATAATAACCTTCATCTGCTGGTTTAGATAAAAATTCATTTTTCCAAAGATGACTTGAATGGGGATTTGCTTGAGCTGTTGAAAATCTTCTACCTTTATCTGATCTCATATAAGGAAGTTGAGTATTATTAGCTTCACCTGTACGATCTTTAAGTTGGGCTCTAGTTCCTGCATATCCAAATGATGCTGTAAAACTACCTGTATATGAATGATTTAACCAATAAAGAGTACGAAGTGTACCTGTGCCTATATTTTCAGAAGATGAAATAGATCCAGTTACTAAAGCTTTTGTTGTAGCTCCTGTGTCTAATTCAGACATATTTGTGGGGTAGGGAGTAAAGTAAAAAGAAGCTGATCTTACATTTGAACAATAATAATCAGGAGAATACCATACAAGTAATTGTTGGGGAGAAAATGCTAAATTAGAATAATTTTCTCCTATACGTGTAAATTCTTTTTCATCCTGTCCAAATTCACCTTCTCCTTCTACATATGATTTTTGTACTATATATAAATAAGCACCATCTGTATCATCTACATCATTATAATATTTAGGTCTTGCTGTAGATGTTTCATCTAATTTTCCTGCTAGACTTCCTGAAAATACTCCAAAATCAGCTGCTCCTGAAAAACTAGAAGTTAAAGCAAAGAAACTTGAAGAACCTTCTGAACTAGACATAAAAAATGAAAATTCAGAAATTGGAGTTGGTTGTACATAATAAAATCTATCAGATGTTGCTCCCGCAGGTTGTTGACCAAATGATCTAGTACGATGTGATAAATTTTTAGCTTCTAAAATATCTGTTTGGGCTTCTTGTTTTTCATCAAAACCTAAGTTTCCATGAGAAGCATTATGCCATGTAAGTTCAAAATGACTATTTGTAAAATTACTAGATGAATTAAAATATGTTACTCTTCTATATCTAGGAGTATTATTAGTATGATATGCAATACCAGGGGCTTCTTTTATTTCAATAGAACATGTAGGGGGAGGAATTATTTCAGATCCTGAACCTATACTACCTGATTCAAAAGGGATAGTTAATATACCAATGTATGCTTCATCAAATGGCATTCTTTCAACTCCTTCAGAATATTTTTGGAAACTTGAACTTATTGTTGCATAAGAAGATGAAGGCATTGATCCTGATATAAATTCATACATCATAGGACTAAATAATGATGATGAAATTAGAACTGATACTTCTAATGATTCACTATCTTGTGCTATTAAAACAGTATCATCACCATAAAAAGATGAATTTCTTGTTTTATCTGAAGCATTTAAGATTTTTTCAAAATCAAAAAATCCTCCTAGAAATCTAGATTTTTTACCTAATCTTAATATAGCAGGAGTTTTTCTGTAAACTTCTCTAATATTAATTCCTAAGGATGATGTAACAACTGTAAATTTTTTACCTTTAAGATTTTCAAATGCCATGTTAATGCGTTAATTTATTATAAATATAAATTTATTCTGAAATACTATTCTTTTCCTAGATACATTTCACCATTTCTAAACATAATTCCTCCCTCTTGAGGAACAGGTTCATAATCACCAGTAAAATTATGCATTTTAAAAATTCCTTGATCATTTACTCTTATAGGTTCAATACCTCCTGATAATATTTTTGTAATAGGAATTTCTAAATCTCTATCTTTATTATATTTGTCAGGATTATGGAAATTAGGGTTATCAGGAAGTCTTACTGTTAAACCTTTAACATCAAGATCTTTATCTATTCTAACAGGTCCTGTTGTATTGATTCCTCCTACTACATTTACATCACCATGATAAAATGAATCTCCAAAAGGATCACAACATGGTATACCTGGGATTATTTTATATATTTTAAATGTTTGCATTATATGTGGGGTACCATGTTGGAATTGCCATGCAGATTGATTAATAACTCCATCATTAAATAAACCCTCGTGAAATTGAGAGGCAAAAAATGAGTAAATATCATAAGTAGATTTTGATACTATATTTTTCCAATGACTTGCTGTAATACCAGTATGTAAACTCATACTAGAATTAGCTGCGTATTCATATCCTGTATAATTGAGATTATAAGGTGGTGATGCAGCAGGGTTGTCTTCTTGATAAGATGACAACCAATTAAATGTTTGGTTGTATGATTGATATGGGAAAGCTAATTGACCACTTGAATCTGTTTCTTTTACTGTAAAAATATGAGTAGTGTGAGACTGAGAAACATCATTATAAACCCAATCTATTCTAACTTTATCCCCTGAAACTAATTGGACTGCAGGGGTTTCTGAACTTGATATAGCAAATTGATTATTTGGATTGCCACCTAATGCCATGGCACCTGGACCACCTCCAACCACATTTCCATTATATGTTTGGAAATCACCTGTGTTTATCATTATATGGGCTACAAATATTTCTTGGTCTTCTATTCCTGAAAAATCAAGAGGATTACCATTAATTAGTAAACCTCCTAATACATCTAATTCTCCTGTGATTTGAGTAGATCCTGCTATAGTAGTATTTCCACCTATAACGGTATCTCCACTTACATTAATATTTCCAACTATATTAGTACTTCCAGTTAGGAGTAATGAACCTGTAAATTGATGTGTATTTAAACTTGAAGTACCAAATATATTACTACCTGAAAGTATTGAAAGATTTCCATCTGAAAAAGTAAATCCATCAAATGAAAGAGTTCCACCTATATCTAAATTATTAATTACATCTAAATTGCCCTCTACAGTTAGATTAGTATCTATATTTGCACTACCTGATACAGTTAAATCACCACAAACATTAGTATTATTAAATGATTCTAAATGTGAGGAATAAACAGCTCCTGCATTTAGCCATTGTGTATTTATATTAAAACCACCACCTGCAATACCATTAGCACCACCACCAAAAGCTTCTATTTTTGTAGTCTTTATTTTTGAAGCTGTTATAAAACCTGAACCACTTACAAAAAGTGAACCTGTAATAATTGCTTGAGCAGGGGTACCAAATTGATCGTCTGAACCTGAATAAGGGAAACCAATACCACCACTACTACCTGAATCAGGGAAATAAAATTCTTTGTATGATTGTGTGGAAATAGTATTAAAACCATTTCCTAAGGTTTTACTAATTATATATGTTTGAGATTCACTTAAAGCATATATAATTTGACCTTCGTCTAATCGACTTAAATGTATTTTTGCTATATCGGATGAAGAAGGAACTGTACGGAATCCACCCCTTACATATCCTATATGGGTAAAAGATCCGGAATTATTGGTTCTTTGGAAACCTGTTCCTATATTTTCAAATCCTAAATTATCTTGTAATTCATCCATTTTCTTATCCTTGTCCTGGTAATGTGTTGTTTGTTGCTGCGTTTAATAATATTTGTTGATCTGGGAATAAATAGAATTTATAAGTTCCAGTTAACTTAGATTCAGTATAAATTAATTTAAAAGGTATATTACTTAAACCTATAGTTCTTGTAAAAGAAATTATATTAGATTTATAAACTGTTGTTTCTAAAGTTGTTGGACCTTCAGCATATAAAAAGTAAGTATTAGCTACACCTGTTGTTGATCCAGGATTACTGTCTAATAATATATCAATAGAATCTGTTTGAGAGACTCCTTCAATATTTGCAGGAAATACTATTATAAATTTTTCATCATTAAGTTGAATTTGACCTAATTCTGATATACCTCCTGCATTATTATTATGATCTGATAAAGTATTTAAATCTATTGAATTTATAAATTTTAAGGTAGCTGTTTCTCCTAGTATACCCATTGCTACATTTTCACCTGTAGTGTTAGTAGGAAACTCCTCTGTAGAAAATAAATCTAAAGCAGAATTATCTACGACTCCCCCTGGTGAGTTTATAAAAGATACAGAATTTACTCCGTCAAATGCCCCATATTGACCATCATAAAATCCTATCATAGCATCAGGAAATTCATCATTTAAATTACATTTATAAAATCTAACAGATTGGGCTGCTATAGCTACATTAAATGTTCCTGTTACTGTATCAGATTCATTACCATATTCATCAATTAATTGTACACTATAATCATAATCTCCATCTACTATAATAGTATAAAGAGATGATATAAAAATATCATTATATTCATTGATTGGGCTTATATTAATATCAATTTCATTTCCAGTAGAAACTTGTGTAATAGTTGCTATAACCTGACTAATAGTATCTCCTGCAGCATCATTAAAACTTGTTATAGTTAATAAAGGTTGATTTGCATCTGTACTTGGAGTTCCTACTTGATAACCATTAGGATTTTCAACAACATTTATACTACTTAATAAAGGGCCTTGATTTTCTGAAATTTCTATAGGAAAAGCATGAATATATTCATGACCATATTCATTAGTTACAGTAACTTCAATATTAAATATGTTAGAAGGAAAAGCTGTTACAAAAACTGAAAATTGTGTTGATTCAGCTGCTCTAGATATATTTCCAAAAGTTGGTGAATTTGGATCACCATCAATGTCAAATACGCCAGGTCCTGTACCATTATGGTAATTAAAATCGCTATCACCTAAACTAACTCGAGTAATACTCATTCCTGTTATTGCAGGTGTTTGATATGCTACATTAATATTACCAGTAAAAGTGTTAAGAAAACCAACATCATCTGTTAAATTTATATTATAAGGATATGATTGTGCAGGTGGAGTTGATATACTTGTTATTTCAATATTAGCTGTACCATTTGATATACCATCTGCACCTCTTACAACAGGATCTCCTGGGGATGCAGTTTCTATAATATAAAATTTATTATTAAATTGTATATTATTTTCTATATTAGGTGTACAAGAATTAGAATTTGGAGGCGGGTTAGTAATAATAGCTGCATTTTGAAGAACTACTTGTATTGTACTATAAGGAGCATCTAATGTAGAATTAGGTAAAATATTAATACTAGAGCCACCAATTAAATCTGCATGAGAAATTGTCACTAAATCATTTTGTGCATCACTAATTGTACCTGGTGGGATTGTTATAATATTAGTAAAAGCTGGAACAGGTGATGTTAAATCTGGGAAATCTAAATTAGATTCATTAAGTTCAGGAGCATGGTTTTGTGTAATATTAATAGAAAGTTCAGTAGTTTCTTCATTTCCATTATCATCAATAGCTTTTACTGTTAAAATTATAGGATCAGTCCCAAAAGTAAGATTATTTTGAACGAAATGAGTAGTGACTTTAATTTGGAAATTTCCATCACTATCAAAAGTAGAAACAAATCTACTATCATCTATAATTGCTAAACTATTTAAATTAGTTGTAGGAGGAGTAATTAATATGTTATCATTATAATTTTTAAATTTACCCTGACTATCAGTTAAATCAAAATTATAATTAAAAAGTTGAGCATTAACAGAACTATAATCTACATCTATACTTGCGATATTTGTATCTGAAGATACACCAGTAGATTCATTGGTTAAAAAATCAAATATTTGAGCACCTTGTGCTATATAAAATTTAGGTCTAGAAGATGCATCAAAATCTTCTGCATTAGTGGTTATAGTTGTAATATAAGTATTACCTTCAGGAGTAAATGTTGTAATTGGGTTAACATTTTTTACTATGTATTTTTCAACTGGTGAAGATTCAAATTCAATATTTAAGGGTATTATATTATGATCTGATCCTGTAATTATTACTCCTGGTTCAAGTATTGTATCACCTTCTTGGGCTTGAATATTAGTTGCTTGAAGTATAATTTCAAGTAAAGTTGTATTTTCATTAACAGTTGATGTTAAATTTGGTGTAGGAATTGGAATTGATTGAGGTGGATTATTTTCTGTTATTTCTATAAAAATAGTTTCAGTACGTTCAACATCTTGATTACTTACATAACTTACTAATACTTCTTTAATTTCACCTACTGAGTATCCTTCACTATTAAATCCAGTACCTACTGATATAAATCCATCAGAATCTATTGAAAAAATAGATGTATTATTAAAATTTGGACCTACACGTGTTGTAAATTCAGTAGTAGGGTTACTTTGTTCAAAAGGGTCTAGATAATTAATAATTAATCGAGCTTGTGTACGAGATTGATTACCTGTACCTGTACTAATAGGTCTACCATCATCTTGATTTATTACTTTTTTTCTATCATTATTATTTGCATTAGCAGTTTCTAATACATAAAATAAGGGTTTAGGGGGTGCCCCATGTTCATCAATAGCAGTACTATTAATTATAGGAGATTCTGAATCTGAAATTATAATAGAACCTACTATACTATTAGAATCAAAACCATGTTCATCTCTTATTGTAGCTGTAAAAGGATAAGTACCTTCAAATAAATTAACAGTAGATTTAATTAAATACCAATTATTATGTGGTTCATGTACTACTGTTAATGAATCTCCTTCAAATACAAAATTAGTAAAATCTGGTAAATCTCCTTCATCATCAGGATTAGCATAACTTATATGAGCTAAAGTATTTACCCCTGCTAATGCTCCCACCTCAGTTTGATTATTATAATAATCTTGTGTATTAATTGTTAAAGTAGGTGCATTATTAGGGCTAATATTAACAAAATATCTTCTAAATTGTTTTGAAGTAGGGAAATCTGTTTGAGATGCTGTAATAAATATTTCTATAGTATCCCCTCTAGTATAGGATACACCTATATTTTCATTAGTAGCACTTTCACTAATACTTTTACTTAATTGTAAAGTAGCTGTATTTCCAAATCCATTAATTTTTATAAGGTCATTAGAAGATGAAATTGTATAATCATATGATATATTACTTGGGGTGAAAAATATTTCTGCTATATCACCACTATGGCCATTTATATTTGTTCTTAAAAAATCACCTTCAATTGCGGATTCTAATATAGAAGGGTTTTCTTCTTCTGGTGCCCAGTTAACATTAAAAATACCTTCAGCTTCATGATCTAAGATTCTTATTTGTACTATTCCTTCATCAGCAAAATTTGTACTATCTCCACCTATATCTACTTTATACTCATAAACATTAGCAACATCTGAATTTAATATTACATTAGGTTTGCGTTTAATATTTAAATCACCATCTTTTTCAAAAGGATTTTTAGTTGGATCTGTAAAAGAAGTTCCTCCTAATGAATTAGTTAAATTTGTATAAAATTGAGTATTAAAAAGTGGAAGAGTATTAAAATCTCCTTGTTGGTAAAATGCCCCTCTTAATATTAAATTATGAATAAAAGGTTGTTCAGGGACTGCTGCAATAGCTTCATCAGGATCTATAGCATTAATTGTACCTACAAAAGCTCCATTAGGACTTTTTTCATTTATACTAAATGATTGAGAAGATGGACTCATTTTAGGATCAGCATTATCAGTAACATCTATAGTATAAGTTAAAAATGTAATAGAATTATCATCTTCTCCTAATTGGTGATGTTCATCAGATGCTGTTATAGAAAATTTATATTGAGAAGTATTACTGTTGTTTAAAGAAGCAGCAGTTTGTTCTATGATTATTGAAGGTGTAGAAGTTTCATTATTTGGATATAAATCATGATTATTATTAAAAATAATTTTAAAATCATTATCAAAAGCAGTGGATACATCTGAACCTGTTGTGATTTTGATCATATCACCTTCAAGGGGTAATAAATCTTGATTTACAGCAAAAATTGTATCTTTAATACCAGCAAATGAATTTACTTCAAATAAAGTTATTCCTGCTGAAGTATTTAATGTTTGATTCCCATTAACAGAACCTCGTTTAAATATAGGAGCAGTATTAGGTTTTATTCTTATATAAAATCTTTTACGAGTAAAAACTGGATTATCAGGTGTATCAAATTGATCAACAATTTCAATATCTAAAGGGTAAGCTCCTTGACCTGTAGATGTGTCAATATTCATAGACCTATTAGTTTTAGAAGCTATTTTAATCACTCCTGTATCTTCATTTATACTAAAGAAGCCATCAGTATTTTCACTAGAGATTCTAAATTTTATTAAATGTGAGGCTTCAAAATCTGTTCCTTCTATAGTAGCTATTATTATACCTGCAGGTTCAAATTCATTTATAGTTGTTAATAAACCTGTTATAGGGTCATTATCAGTAATAAATACTGGGTCAGAATCTGGTGTTATTCTAATAAATAAAGTTTCTTGTGTAAAAGCTCCACGTGCATCTCCTACTTCATAATAAAATTGATGAGAATCACCACTTGAATGTTGTCCCCCAGGTTGATTCATAGAAGCTGTAGCTAATGCATTTAAAGTAACATGACCCACAACAGGGTCATTAATTCTAAAAAAATCATCAGTATAAATACTTTGTGTTCTAAAAACAGTAATAGCATCTATAGTAGATTCATCACCTAATACTGCTTGATCTTCTGCTATTATAGAATGAACATAACTTTCACTAACTGTAAATTCATTGACTGATATTTGGTTAGTAGATGTTATTAATGGGGGTTTATTAGGGACAGGTGGATAAAAAACGGCCTCTAAAAAATCTGTGATTGATGATGAGTCTTCATTAAAATACCCATATGCATTAACATAAGGATTATTCCCAAACATTTCTGGAAATTGTGCATTTGTTACATTTCTATTTCCATCAAATAATGTAGTAACATTAGATAATGTTTCTATGTCTAAATTTAATATATGACTTGCAGTTAATGCAAAACTTGAAGTAGTTGATAAAAAAGTATTTAAAGCATGACTCGCAGTTGTAGCATAACTTGCAGAAATTGTAGATAATGCAATACTTGAAGTACTAGCAAAACTTGAAGAAATTGAATTACTAGCAAAACTAGCACTAAGTGCACTTAATGATGAATCAGCATCACCCCCTGCACTAGCACCACCTGAAAAAACTGACCAATTAGCTAAATCAGTTCTATCGTTTCCATTCCACTTATATAAATCATAATTAGAATCTTCTACTGCTACTAAAATACCACCATATATATTAGGAAGAGCAACTGGATCAGTTAAGTCACTTAATGTACTTACAACTAATCTATCATCTAGAGGAGTTGGGTCATCTACTCTAAATCCTGTTGCTAATATTATTCCTCCTTCGTGTTTTTTAGCCATTTTATGTTATTTTATACTCAAAATCAGTTAATGTTTTTACACTTTTAGTTCTATATTGATATAATATTTGATCAGTTCCGTCAGCAAATTGTACAGTTATAGTTGTTTTATTAAAATTTTCAGTATTATCAAATCCATTTCCATCTGTTATAATTGCATTATTTTTAGTAACTAGAAAGTATACAAATTGTAATGTTGGGGATACTTCTACAGTTATAGTAGAATTGTTTTGTACTACTTTATTTAAATTTGCAGCTAACTCAGAATAAGTTTTATTGTTAAAATCTTCTATAAAACTTACACCATGATATTGAGGATTAAAAAATGTTACTGTTGATGATTGGGGTACTGATCTTGCACCAATTCCTGTTGTTGTGGGGGCAAAAGTTACATTAAAGGATTTTTTAAAAGTCTCATCACCTGGTACATTATTATATATTTGGGTACTATTAGGATTATCTATAACATCTAAACCATCAAAAGTAGCAGTAGATATTATATCGTCATTTAAATTTACACTATATGTAAAAGTAATATCTCTTGCAATACGTTTTTCAGGTCTAGAAGGTGCATTATTTGTTAAAGATATACTACCAGGAGTAAATAATAGGTTTTTTAAATCTAATATTTCTTGAGTTGTAAAATCATTTCCTGATTGAGTAATATTTTGAAAAAATCCTCCTGATTCTATAAGAATTCCGGGTTGACCCTCAGCTGCTTCTACTATAACATCTCCTTGATTAATAACTGTACTTTGAGTTATACTTTGGGTTATACTTTGGGTAAGATGATTATTTACTATACTTGAACTAAATTGACTAAAATTATAATTAATTATAGATCCAGTTTGATATACTACTTGGTCTTCTACTATTTCTATTACATTATCTGTAGTAGTAGTTTCTATAGTAGTAGGATCATTTACTGATATATCTATAATAGTATTTTCTGAGGGAAAATCAATTACTACAGTATTAATTGTAGGTGTTATATCTAAGGTGGTAGAATTTATAGAAGAATCTGTTTCAATTATTTCTAATTGAGTAGGATTATTATCTACAATTTCTATTTGTCCTCCCCCCGATTCTATTATTTCTAATAGAACTTTAGACTCTTCTATTATTTCAGTAATATTACCCACTTTATTAAAAAATTAACGGGTTATTTCTTTAGATAATTTAATTTTTCCTTGGAGAATTCGGGTTACTACTTTAGGTGTTGAATTATCAGATATTTCTATATCATATACAGCTGTGTCAAAACTCATAGAAGCTGTTGTTTCTGCATCTATAGTTAAGTTAATTTCATTAGCATTAGCATTTAAAGAAGCTGATGTAATTTTAAAAAATGTATGTTCAGTAGTATCAACCCCATTTTTAGTAGTACCACTTTCATTGATATCTAATATAGCTGTAGATGCATCAATATTGGATCTTACATCCATATGTACATCATGTTGGGCTAAATCTATTGGGTTTCCAGTTGAGTCTTTATATTTAAAAGTTCGTTTAAAAGTAGTTCCTTGTTCGATTGTAAAGTTATAATTTCCTGCTGCCATAATTTAAGTAGATTAATTCTATAATAAATATAACAGAAAAATGGATAAATTACATAGCTTGCAAACGTTCAAACACATCATCAATTGCTTCATGACGGTGATTGTCTTCTAATATTCTTTTATAAACATAATCAGAAGCAGAAATTTTAGCTACATCATGAATTGCTGAATAGTTGTTGTCTTTTAAATCAATTTGTTGGTTGTCTCCACAAAATATCATTGTTGAATTTTTTCCTAACCTACCTAAAGCCATTCGTAATTGTGAGCGAGTTAAATTCTGAAATTCATCTACAATAACAACACAATTTTCAAATGTGCGACCTCTAAAGTGGGCCAATGAAACTAATTCAATAGATTCATCTTTTTCCATACGCTCTAATGCTTCAGGTTTATTGTAAATTTTTCGCATATTTGAACGAATAGGAACGAGCCATGGCTCCATCTTTTCCTTTTCTGACCCTGGTAAAAATCCATTATCCTCAGTGGATACTGTGGGTCTTGTTATAATAATCTTGTTAGTCATTCGTTTAAAAAACATGTCTAAAGCTACTTGACAAGCTAACAATGTTTTACCACTACCCGCCTTTCCAACTATAAAGTTGTAAGGGTGATGGAAAATTGCTTGTTTTGCTGCTTTTTGTTCTTCTGAAAGTGTTAAGGAAAATTTAATTGCACCCTTTGGAGGGGTTTTTTCAATGTTTGACTTTGCCATATATAACGTTTTGTAATACATATAAAAAAAAGAGCCGCTAAGCGGCTCTCTTTGAAGTTTAAATTAAAATAGTACTATCCAATTCTATACATAGTAACAGCTGTTGCTGAAGTTCTTCTAATTCTAAAGGTAGCAACACCTTCTGCAATTGCATCTTCTGCTGCATCTTGCCCCATTATTACCATTCTACCTACTAAAGTAACATCTGATCCTGCTGTTAAAGTTACAGCAGATGCCCCATCAGTTGCTAAATTGATAAAACTAAAATCAAATGCATCATCATCTTCAGTTAAACCAAGAGATGATATAAAATTTGCAGCTGTATCTGTAGCTTTAGATCTGTCAGTAGTAGGTGTACATTTTACAATACCTGTTAAAACATTAGCTGCTGATACTACTGCAGTACTATCCGCAGTTGTAGCTTCAGCTGGTTGGTGAATAACTCGATCATTTTTAACAACCATACTATCTAGTACATTATTAAAATCTTTGTTTGTGGCTTTTAAAGCCGCTAATGATTGTTTTGCCATTTTTTCTATTTTTTTGACATTTTAAGGGTACAACTTTAAGTAGTCATCTTAAAGAGGCCATTTTCCTCATTTTTAAAGTTTAAATGACATTGACGAAATATCATTATACACCAATACATACAAAAAAAGAGCCGCTAATGCGGCTCTCTTAAAGTTAACTATAAACTAACTTCTTACAGTTCGTTTAAGTCTGAAATAAGTACTTTACCATAGAAATCAGGACGAACCATTTTCTTAGCGTAACGAGTCATAATCCCTTTACGTGGAGTAAAGGAAGCTGGATCGTACACAAGAGGTGTCATAATTAATGGAATATACGGAGCAAATACAGCACCAGTTTCAAGGAATTGAGATCCTTTATAACCCATTAAAATAACATTTTCAGTCATGTAAGGATTTTTGTAAACTGTGTAACGTGAGTTAATTGCACCAATCTTTTGAACACCCATAGCGTATTTGTTGTCGTCTCCTGAAGAGTCAGCAGCAAATCCTGGGATTGATTCTAAGATTGTAGAAACTTTAGGTGAAATTACCATAAAATTAGCTCCACCACGAAGTGTTTTCTGGTGAATTAAGTTACTAACTTTTTGTAATTTAACTCCTAATGTTTGGAACCAAGACATTTTAGTGTAGTAAACACCCTCTGTGTTGGCAGCTGAAGAGAATACTGGGTGTTCAGAACCTCCAGCAGTTGTGTTTGCATTAGTTAAACCTGATGCAATTGTAACGTCTTGAGCAACTTTAGCTGACCAACCTTCAATAGTATCCGCATTACGAATTAACATGTCTAAGATTTCAAGATCAATTTCCATTGAAATGTATTCACTTAAGATAGACGTTAATTCAGCTTCTGCATCAATTGAATGGTAAGCATTCAAGTCTTGAGCAAATTCTGGTGTCCATTGAGCCTTTAACTTACGTGTTTTGGCAGCAACAGTGTCGCTTCTTAATTGAACATTAATTTCTGGAATATCCATAGAGGAGTTTGTAAACCCATCTGAAGTAGTGTTATTTTCAGCTCTATCTTCAAAGTCACCAACATCATTTAAGTTGTCTGGTCCTTTGTGGTAAGATACTGTAACTTTTCCTAATAATGGAATGTCAGTAGCAGCAGCACATTGAACAACAAATTCTATAAAGTTACCATTTACTCTAGTAAATTGTGGGTGAGTTGCAGTAATTTTATCAGCTGAGTCATCTATTGCAAATGCTCTAACTCCTTCTAAATCTACATCACCTAAAGCAGCATGAGCAACTTTAACAACTGCAATTTTACCATCTTCAATTGCAGAAGCATTTGATGCAGAGAATTCTGAATTTGCACCTAAAATTCCAAGGAAATCAGCAGATGCAGTGTTGTATGTAGTAGCATCAGTTGCAGCAGCTAAAGCTAGTGCAGTATATTCTTGAGATGCTTCATTAATAGAGTATCCAAATTCACCAGCACCATAAAGACCTTTGTTAAATGCACCATCAGTTCTTTTAAGTGTTTCTTCAGCACCATAAAGTGATTCACCTGCTGCTTTATTATTACGAGCATTTCCATATTGGAAATCTAGGTAGAAAATTAAACCTGCAGGTAGATTCATTGGTTGAACTGATACTAAATCTTTAGCAACAATTTCACCAAATACTCTACGTACTAGTGGAAGAGCAACACCTGCCCATGATTCACCATTACCGGCTTGGAAGTTAGCACTTGTATTAGTATTGTTTGCTTCATTTACAAGCTGTTTAGCTTGATTTTCTAACAACATAGCCATGTTGTTAGCTTCGGTTGAAGACTGAATGCCTTCTAACAAGCCTGACTTTTCCCACTTAGACGAAAGCTTTGCAGCTTCGTTTTGTTGTACTTGGTAAGGGCTTGCACCTTCTAATAAATTATTTACGTTCATTTTGTAAAAATTTTAAGTTAATTAATTTTAATGTTTGCCAATTTTTGGAAACGTGTCATCATATCATTAGATTCTGAAATTACAGCTTTTTTAGCAGCTGTTGATTTACCTGCTGCTTTAGAAGCCATTCCTAAACCTTCTTTAATTGATGATTTTACTTTACGTCCTTCACTTTTAGAAATGTTAAACGTGTCTTTAATTGTTTCGTAAATTAACTTAGCTTCTTTAGCTGTACCTGCTTTGTCAAGTGACTCAACTACACGTAGTTTTTGTGACTCATTAAGCGTGTTTGCTTTAAAGATTCGGTTAACATACAACAATTTAGAATTTAATAGATTGACTTCGTTAAGTTCAGCACGAACAGTAGTTAAAGCTTTGTTAGTTTCTTCTAATTCTTTTTTAGTTTCTTCTAACTCTTTGTCTTTAGCTTCATTAACTTCGTCGTCGTCTTTTTTAGCTTCATTGACTTCATCGTCATCTTTAGCTTCATTAACTTCGTCGTCGTCTTTTGCTTCGTCTAGTCCATCTAATTCTTCAAGAAGAGCATCAAGATCAAAATCTTCACCTTCATTTAGACCTAAATTGATATCATCAGCACTGTGAGTTACTTTTTGAATTTGGTCTGCTCGATGGTTAGGATAACCTACTGCTTCTTCTACTTCTTCTTCACCTTCAGCGAGTTCTTCTTCGCCTTCCATGAATGTTGGTTCCGTAGCACCACCTTCGTCTAATTCTAATTCTGCAAGAATTTCTTCCAAATCGATTTCTTCATCCATAGATTCCATTTTGTATCCTTCGTCATCTGGATCTTTGTCTTCACCATAATTCATCATTTCATCAAATGAAGCTTCTTCGATAGTAGTTTCTTCAACGCTTTCGTTGGTTTCTTCTTCTTCGTTTAAGTCTTCCTCTAATTCTTCAGATAATTTAGCTGACAACATAGATTGTAGTCTTGGGGTAAATGCTTCCTCTAGGGCTGCTTTGGCGTTTGAAAGAGCAACTTCACGAACAGCTTTAGCGTCGGCGATAGCTTCTTTTAAAATGTCATTTTTTGCCATTTTTTTACTTGTTTTTTCTCTTTCGAGTCTCGTTTATAAATTGTACGGGAAATAAGGTTATTAGGAACCTTAATAGATTATTTTAAAAATCAGGGACGTCTTATTAGGAAGATCGTATGTTAACACACATACATATAGTAAGATGTTAGAAACCAAAAAAGGCGCCGAAAGGCGCCTTAATTGATATAATTATTTAATTCTTACTTTTTCCCACCGGGAGCAAAGAAAGAACATACTATTACCAAAACTACTAAACCTACAAATCCGCCTTGACCGAAGCCAGTTACTAGAGATGTTAAGTTTGCAATTACATCAATACCAAATACAGACGTACCTGAAAGTACATACCATAAAATTGATACTGGAACCAACGCCAAAAATAATTTTCCTAGTCCACCTAAGAAATCATTTAATAAATTGAATACTTTTTCCATTTTTTTAGATTTAATTGATTAATAATTAGTTAAAATTTAAGACCTACACCTAATCCAAGATTGGTTGTCTTAGTAGCTGTGTTGTACACCAAACGTGGGTCAACGTAAACATTCCCTGAAAAAGAAAACATTTTACCTACACCAAGGTCCATTTGTTCTGTGTCTAGTCCTAAATTAGAACCGAGGTATAAAAAACAACCTTTTGTGAAATAGCGTGCTTGGATATCTACTTCTAGATCTCCTTCTACTTCTTGGTTAACGGCTGCGCTAACCATTAGATTGTCTGTAACACCATACCCTATTGAAGGGCTCACAGACCATTCAGTCCATGCTGTGTTTGAAATATCGCCAGCACCTACGTACCAGTCACCTTTTTCCTGTGCGTTTACTCCAGCTACCATAAGTAGTCCCAAAGTCAAACTTGTAATCATCTTTCTCATAATTCTTGTTTTCGTTAATATTATTTGAGTTGATAAATAAAGAGAATAGGAAATTTCCCTTTATGCTGTGTATGTGATAGAATATCTCATAGTTGTATTTTTGTCATAACCTTTTTTCTTGTTCGACATACGTACAACAAGATTTTATAAAAACCAAATTTTTTTGTGGATTGTTTTTTAACACTTGCAAACTCCCGTGTTATCACATATGATATCGCGGATAATAGTGTTTACATTGTTGTATTGATATGTTGACTTTTCAACGCCTTCTTGTAATGCTCTACCTTTTGGCGACATAAATGCACCTTGTGTAGATGGTGTGGATACAAAGTCCCAACATAATAATTCAAAATCATCTTGAACTTCAACAGTACCTTCATTAACATTGTCTTTTACCGAACCCATGCCACGAGATGAAATACCAACGGTAATTCCGTTTCTAAACAGTTCTTTTAATATATTACCTGCGGGCGTTGACAATATTTCTACTTCGCCCATAACATCATCACCATTCCAATATACTTTAGTAATATTATGTGATACGTTTTGTAAATTTATTACTGAAGATTCGGGATGGTCTAATTCACCTAATGCACGACTTTCTCTAACAGGACCTTGGATATAATTTTCAATTTCTCTTTCTAAAATTTCTTTAGGATAAATACGACCATTTTGATTTTTAGCTTCTGCACGTTGAATAACGCCAGTAACTACTAATGGTGAATTTTTACTAATAGATTCTTCTATTAATTTTCTATCTACTGTAAATGGTATATGTTCTGTTAATAGCATAATTTTAATTTGAAAATTCTCTTAGTTTATTTTCTAAATGTTTTAGTCGAGCACCTAATTCGTGTATTTGTTTATTAGTTGATCTTAAAAAAGTACCAGAATTCATATCTAACTCTGTTTTTAAACGAAAATTATGAGCTACAATTTTTTCAATTTCTTTAATCATTTTATTAACTTGTCTAATACCTCGAGCTATTTTTTGACGTGGTGAAGATTCAGTATTACGTTTAAAATCACTATATGAAACTTCATTTATTTCTTTTTTCTTTTTTTTAAATGCTTTAGGTGTAGCATATGCCGCCCCTGTTCCTGCTTGGAAGGAGGCATTTCCCCCAGTTACGTTAGCTTCGTCTAATTCGTCTTCTTTTATAAAAGCTAAAATTGATCCATCTTTAAGTCTTACTTTACCATTTTTGTGAAGTTCTTCCATTTCTTCTTGAGAAATTTGTAGACTTTTATCTTCATCTTCAGCTAATCTTTGTTTAGATTGCCAATCGTGTATGTCGAATCTTTTATCCATGAATTGTTTTTAATTCGTTTATTAATTCATAATAATTAAGTAAATTACTAACATTATCATCATGTATAGAAGATTTTTTACAAAGAGGTTTAATTAAATTTTGGACCTCATTAATTTTGATCTTAACAACTTGATCAGTAACTGTGTTAGCATATTGGGTCAGTTGTTTTTTAACTTCTTTAATTTCATAATTAATGTAAGTTTTTAATGAAGGACTATTACTAACAGAATTAACATACTCTTGGAGTAGAATCTTTTGATTTTCTCCTAGACCTTTATATTTGTCATTAAATTTTTCAAGTAAAATCTTTTGTGTAAGTAAACGTGTGTTTTTATCTTCATGGTTGTATGTTTCCATTACTACGTTTTTCTTAATTTTTTCACTTGGTTTGGTAATATGTTCAATTAACTGAACTTTAGAATCTACAATTGATAAAGGAGTGGCATCTTTATTTTCCGTAAGGTTATAAATAGATGCCATTGTTTTATAATTAGTGATTTTAGCTTTAAAAAAATCGTTAAGGTCATATGTTGACTTTAATTCTTTAATTAAATTATACTTTTCACGTCTTAATTGAGAACGATTTAATTTGTTATGAGCCTCTATAAGAGTATTAACTAATATAGAAGCTTTGTTTTCGTCCTGATATGATTTAGTAGAGAGGGTGTTGTATATTTTATACTCTTTAAGAAGTTCTGATTTAGAGTTAAAATATTTTTTGAGGATTGACAGGGCCTTATTACTACCCCCCGAAATAGTATCGGAAGTTATCTGCCTTGTTAATAATTCAAACAGTATCCCAGTATTTTTGTACTTAGAGTGTTTAACTTTCATTATAAATTGCAATTTATCTGAATATAAATATATAATTATTCTGTAGGCTTAATATTTTTTTCAGATAGAAGACCATTTTCATCTCCTTCTTTTAAGACCTGTTTTTCTTTTTTAATTTTTTGTAAAGATGATTTTAAACCGTGATAAACTGATTTACTAGGTGAATAGCTTTCAGCAGCAATGTCTGCTTTAGTTCCTTGCTGTCCTAATGGATCTCTACTAAAATTAGAATCTTCTGTGCCATAATTTGAAACACTTTGTTTGGGAGGACCAACTGGATTTTCATCATATCCTGTTGGTACTTGATTTGGTCCTACTCCTTTGTCTCTTTTATTTCCATATAATGAAGCTAAATCGTGAGGTGTACCATATGATTCACCTGATTCTGATGGGTCATTTCCTTCATTTTCAATTTGTGAAACTCTAAAGTTTTGCATTGCATCCTGAACCATTAAGTCTTTTTCTTTATTATATTGATCTGGACTTAAACCAAATAAATTTTCATAAATCCAATCACGAGACATTACTTTATTGTCCAACATTGAAGCTGCTACGTCCATTTTAGCACCATAAAGTTCAGTTTTTTCTTGTTCATAAACAATAGATGGAGTTGTTAATTCAAGGGTAAAGTCAACTAATTTTTCATCTGTAAAACCTTGTGAATAAAGGTGTACTAATGCAATTTTAGTTAATTCTGATTCTATAATTCTTTGAACTCGTTCTACAGTACGGGCAAAACGAACATCCATAGATGCTAATGTAGATTTACCTTCAACACCTTCTTCATATCCTAAGTATGGTTTAGGTATTTTAAGGGCGGCCATCATTTTGTTCTTGATGTATTCAATGTCATTAGTTCCATCATAATCTAAACCTTTAGTAGTATCAATTTTAGTAGAATTATCATTACCCCTAACTGGCACATAAAAGTCTTCAGTCATGTTTTGAACATTAAACTTTAGATTGTAATCACCTGTTTGTTGGTCAATGTATGGTGTTTTTTTCATTTTGTTAACTGTGTCAGCCATAAATTGTTCTACCTGATCTGGGGGGATTGCTCCTACATTTACATAGAATACTCTTTTTTCTGGAGCTCTCATTATACGATGAATTAGCATCGCATCTTCCATTAACATTAATTGTTTAAATACTTTACGAGCAGGTTCAAGATATGAACGTCCATAAGGTAAATAATTTGAATCTGTTAATAAGCGGAAATGGGCAACTTCGTAATTTTCTAATGTAAATTGGTCTCGTCTAATTGTGTTTGTAGCACCTGAGGCTAAACCATTAGGATCTAATGTAAATTGAACATATGCTGGGTTTTCAGGGTCTGTTCCTTCTTCTCTTACTACTTCGTATGTTGATAAAGGTAAAACATTATAAACACCAAATTTTTCTGACACCTCTAATTTAAGATAAAAATCACCATACTTACACATGTTTCTAACCCAAGTTGCTAGGTTAAATTCAATGTTAAGTACATCATAAAATAAATTATGTAATACTCGTCTTACATTTTCGTCTGATGAATTAATATTTAACACATCACCATATTGATTTCTAATTGTAGTTTCATCAGAAATAATGTCTAAGGCAGCTGCAATAATTGGGTCATGATCCATAGCTTCATAATCACTATAAAGCTGAAGACGCATTGATTGATAATTAAGAGTAGGATTATATTGTAAAGATGAACCTACAGGTTTGTGTAAACGTGTAAATCTATCATACAATGAGTTAGAAGCCAAATTCCCATATTTTTGAATTTGACCTGAATCCATTATTTTTAATTGTTTTCCACCAACATTACGAATTATAACGTCATTTGAAAATAATCTTCTTAATCTTGAAAATAAACTAGTGTCTGCCATTATTTTTTATTTATAATAAATATTAAAGAAGCCAAGTTAGGTCTTCATCTTCTTTACCATCACCCATATCCATTGACCACCCAGCACCTCTTTTGTTAGTACCACCTGAATAAATAGCGGGGGCACTTCGTGACCAATTACCTAATGCGGCTTTTGTAATATCTATTCCTTGTTGTGCGAATTTTAATGCTGTGTCTCTTACATAACATGATGTAGCTAGAGACATTACTAAATCATCATTGTATCCTAATTGAGCTTCTGGACGACCATTTTTCCATATAAATGTACGTAATTCTTCCATTGTACGTTTACATTGAATAATAATTGACTTTTCTCTCATATATGCATCTAATTTTCCTATTACAAGAGGTCGTGTTTTTAAAGACATTGTAAATCCAGGAACCATTTTAGACTTATCCATTACATCATATCCTTTTTGTAGAAATGCTTCTGCTGATGTAGCACCATCTCCTCTAGGTGAGTAATATAAATTAGCATAACCTTTATCTATTATTACTTGTATTGTATTCCAACCTATATTAGCATTTTCAACTACAAGTAATGCATTATTATATTCTGTAGCAATTGAAACTAACATATGACCAAATTCTTTAGTACCAATTTGAGCTTTAAAGCTGGCTATTTGTTTACATTCTTCAATGTCTATAATATGGAATGCTGAATAATCTTTACTGTCACCACGAGCAACGTCAGCTATAACCATATAATTTCTTGAATAATCTGGATATTCCCAAACGTGGAAATTACCACCCATTCCTCTTTTTTCTACAGGATCCTTAATAAATGTTTTATCGTAATAATTTAATAAATCAACATCCATTACTGTATTACCAGAGGTTGTAAAATCGCAATCACATTCTTGTGCCGCCATTCTAACACCTAATTCATCTTCCTGTTTGTCTCTCCATTCTTGATTTCTTTCAGGGTGGACAGTCCAAGGCAGTCTAATTGTAGTAAATCCATTTATACCTTCTTCTGCTTTAGTCCACATACGATGGAAAAAGTTACCAGTACCATTTGGAGTTGATAATACCATAGCTCCACCACCCGTTGATAATGTTTGTTGTGATGATGCCCAAATTTCTTCAATACGATTTTCTTCAATAAAGGCAGCTTCATCGACTATTAGAAAGGAAATTGCTTCTGATCTACCAGCATCACTTGCTGCTGACACTGCTTTAATTTGAGAACCGTTTTTGAGTCGGAGTGCTAATTTATTTTTTTCAACAAAACCAATTTTAAGCCATGATGGTAATTCATCATACATAAATTTTACCTTTGTTACCAAGTTTTTAGCTGTGTCTTGCTTTGTTGCAATTACAAGTACGTTTGTGTCTCTATTAAATAACATTTGATGAAGAGACTTACCTGCGGCTAAGGTTGAAATACCTAACTGTCTAGATTTAAGAATAATATTTCTATCATGTTTATCTAGTAAAGTTAGTGTTTTTTCTTGGAAAGGATACAGATTAAAAGTAATTCTACCTCTAGTAGGATGTTGAATCATACAATATTTCTTCATGAAATATATAGGATCCTTAGCACATTTAATGTACTCTTGTTTAATAATCTGTTTTATGTTTTGTTGGGCCATATTATATGATATACATATATTATAAAGAAACTAGAGTGTCTTTTATTTGTTTTATGCGATCTTCTGTTGGTCCCTTTATTTTAACTAAGTTTTTAATTCTAAACTTATTTTTTTCTATTAATAATGAGATATTTTGATCAATTAGCTTTCTATAATCAGAATTAGTTTCTCTTACACCATTGTCTTCTATATCTACACCTTCAGGGCTAACATAAAATATTAAATCATATTCATGAATCATATTAGCTGCAAAATCACAAAATTGTTGTGACTCCAAATAATTCATTGAGTCAGAACACCTAGCAAATGCCATTACATCAAGAATTGTTCTGTCTGTAATAATATTTTTTTGCATTAGTTCGCTTGCTCTTTCAGCTAAAAATACAGATTGTCCTTTAACTGTTGAATCTGTGTTTAAAGGTATACCTATGTCTCTAAGATATTTAGAACGTTCTGTTCTAAAAGTGTAATTTTTAAATTCAGGTAATTTTTTTAAAGCGTTTACAAGTGTTGTTTTACCCACACTCATTGTACCACATAATCCTATTCTCATATTATAATCTTGCTGTTCCTTTTAATGAAGGATTTTTATACCAAGGTAGACCTGCTCGTTCTTTCCTCATTTCTTTCCAATCATCTATTGTACATTCAAATCCATGTAAATAGTATTCTTTGATCTTTTGTTCTTTATTAATTAAAGCTGGACCATCCCAATTATGTAGTTTAGTAACTCCATCTATTGTAATAACATATGCTATTGTACCGTCTTCTGGTTTAACTAATTTTCTTGCTTCTGCAAATACATTTTTTGCCATATCTTAATTATTTAAAATTGATTCAGCAACATAAGTTCCTTGTGCTCCTGATACCGTAATTCCACGTGCTGATAATGCATCACCTACAAAATGTACTTCAGGAAACCTAGTTAATGATAAATTATCATAATCAACTAATGGTTCAGGTGACAGATATTTTACTTCAGGCATATAAACACCCCAATCACTTCCTAATGTTGGAAATACGCGTTTCATATCTTCAATAAAATCTTCAATGTGTAAAGCATACTCACCAATTGCATCGTATAAAATGTCCATACTGTTTACAACATGACATTTAACATAATCACCTTCTGATGTTTTAGACGGTACTCTACTACTTGGTGAGTAAAATGTTCCTACACCATCATGCTGTAATTTTTCTACTGCTGCCCTTGACCAATCAAATGGTGTGTCTATACCTTTAATTTCCATTAAGATACCAAAATTAGTCATATCATTTCTAAATGATTCATCTTTTTTAGCATGGCCATTGTAACTTACATCTCCGTAAGTGTGTTCAGCTGCAACGTAAGCTGCATTGTTGTTTGTACAGAATGAACGTAATGATACGCCTTTATCTTCAAATTTTTGATATAGTTTAAAGTCATAACTTACATCAATTAATTTTTGAAAATGTTTTTGTGGTGCTTCAAAACGTACTCCAATTTGTACTGACTTTGGTTCTGTAGGTAATTCATATTGTTCGGCTAATTGTTTTCCAAAATCAATTCCTGATTTACCAACACCAAATATTAATTTATCATAAGATATTTCGTCTACAGCACCTAAAGACACAAATTTATTTTCAAAATCAATGTTAGTTACTTTAGTTTCCCAAACAAATTCTACACCATTATCTACTAAATGATTATACCAATTTTTACCAATTTCATGTAAATAATCTGTGCCAACATGCCATACTGGAAATAATCTTAAACCAAAGTGTGGTTTAATAAAGTCGGGTTCTGCTTGTGGATCTGAACATTGTACTTCTTCTGGTTTAGGGTGGAAACGTTTAAAATTAGTGATTACTTGATCAAATAATTCCATGGCTTTGTCTTCACCACAGTATTTTGATAATTGTCCACCAATTGAAGTGTGGTAAGTTAATTTACCATCAGACCAACCACCTGCTCCTAAAAAGCCTGTCATTACTTCTTCAGGTAATCTATCGTATGGATTTTTACCCATATCGATAATTGTAATTTTACCTTTAAAATTATTGTCTACAAGTTTAGTCGCAGCGTTTACCCCTGCGACACCAGCTCCTACTATTACTACATTCATAATGATTATTATTTTTTATTAATATACGAAAAAAAGTGACCCAATCCAAATGATAGGGCCACAGATCCTGATTTATTTTTAATGTCGTCTGGCTATGAATCAGACTGAATGTTTGTTATTTTATTAATTTACTTAATATTATTTTTTCTGTTATTCTAGAACCTGCGGTACCATAATCTATATTTAAACCAGGGGCTCGTTTATTTAAAAATGATGGGGATGGTGTTTCTTCTTCTTCTCCATCTTTATTATCATCCTTATTATCATCCTTACTGTTATCTTTATTATCACTACTGTCGCCACCAAATATATAAATATTATTTTGTTGGTTAAATACAAAACCAAAATTTTCTAATTCTTTTTTGGTTTTTGGTTTTAATTTTTCAGGATTACCTACACTTAACCCCTCACCATCAGCTGCATACATAATTGCTAACATAGAAATAATTCTAGCTGCTTTAGGTTTTAAATCACCAGATTCTAAAAAAGGATCTAATAAATCAGATGCGGCTTCACTTAATAAATCATTAAATATATGGAGTTGGTTTTCAGAAGTAGATCCTGTTCCTTTCATTGTTTTTTCATCTGGTTTTTCTTCACCAGATTTTTTGGAATCTTTAGGTACGTAATCATCTTTTTTAGTAAGTTCTCTTGGTGATAATGCTACATCTAACTTATTACTAATTTTAGCAAGTACTTTATCAGGACCTTTTGAAGCTCCTATTAAGCCCGCAGCTAAATTATCTATATGTTCAGGAACACCACCCATTTTATTAGCACCTGGGAGATATCCTAAAGTATAACGTGATTTTTCTTTACCCTTAACAAATAATGACCCTGGATAAGGACCCTTAAGTTCATTAGACCCATCTACATTTAAATAAGGAAATATATTATTTTTAGGATTTATAGTAGCTACTAGTACAGCCCATTGGGATAGTCTATTTAAACTTCGAAGTTTATCTGGGGATACATTCATTATTTTTTTCTCTTTTCCATTGTTCTACCCCCAAAATAGGCACCAATAACTGTTATTAGTACTAATTGTAAAAGATCTGTCCATTTTGGTTCTACTTCAAATGCAATTGTTCCAGCATCTATAAATATCATAAGGACAGTTGACACAACCAAAAATATTAACACTAAAGGTCGAACATTTTTCGACAACCAAGAATCTGAATTCATATCTGCTGACCATCGATCAGTGATATTTTGTTCCATTTTCGCTTCATGGTTTTTTATTAATTCTTCCATTTTGCGTTTTGCTTCGAGTTTTTCAGCTTTGGTGGTTGTTAAAT